>Ga0265294_10002696_pt1 | contig 23179 bp, 18 predicted proteins | sample MunlanPumphouse3_FD_192504 | JGI IMG/M metagenome (GOLD analysis project Ga0265294, IMG submission 192504) | Groundwater microbial communities from a municipal landfill in Southern Ontario, Canada - Pumphouse #3 | ecosystem: Environmental > Aquatic > Deep subsurface > Groundwater | place... | reverse complement strand
GTTATCTTGCTATAAAAAGGGTTATTCAATGATGGAAGGTTTACAATAATTAAACTTTTTTCCATTGCTTTCTTTTGAAGAAGAGGATGTTTGTATCCTAATTTTTGCATGGCAATAATAATTTTTTCTTCTTTTTCTTTGCTTACATTGATATTTGAATTTAAAACTCTCGATATGGTTGATACTGAAATTCCTGTTAATTTCGAAATTTCTGAGTACGTCGGTTTTTTTTTCATGGCCATTTCCTTGTGTTTTACGTAATGATAGCTTGAAACGGTTAATTATGCAATAAAAAAAATAAAATTTTCTAAAAATATGAAAAATTTTTCAAAATTGTGAAAAAAAATCTTAAAAAATAGCGAAAAAACAATCATTAGTGAAAAATAATAAAAAAAATCTTGACATTCATTCAAAGTGTGTTAACATCTATATATTGAAATTTAAAGCTAAGGAGAAAAAGATGAAGAAGATTTCACTTATTTTAGTTACATTACTTCTTGTGGGCGGAATGATTTTTGCTCAAGGATCTGATGAAGCAAACGCTAAAAAATTAATGGGAGTTGTAACACCTGCTGCTGACCACGGGTTTACCGCCGAATCAATAAAACATTGTGAAGCTGCTGTTAAAGAGGTTTGTGAAGCAAACGGATATACTTATAGATTTGTAAATGCTGGAGAATCTGGAGAACAGAGCAATGGTGTTGAAACAATTTTAGCAATGAATCCTGATGTATTCCTTTTATGGCCTGTAACTGGAGATGAATTAAGATCTGCTGCACAGTCAATTCAAGATGCAGGTGTTCCTCTAATCATTTATGACAGGTTTATTGAAGGTTTCCAGCCAACAGCAGAAATTTCTGGTGATAACACAACAATTGGTCTAGATTGTGGAAGATATTTTAATAATTACTTTGCAGAAGATCTTTCAATGGGAAAAGTGAACTACCTTGAATTTAAAGGCGATTCTTCAACAGTACCAATGGAAAGAACTAATGGTTTCTTAGAAACAGCTGATTCTAATTTTAACTTGGTTCAATCTTTTGTTACAAACTGGTCACAACAGACATCAATGGAACAAATGGAAAACTTCCTAAACACAAAATCAAAAGAAGAAATTGAATCTATTAAAGCAATTTTTACACATGATGATGAAATAGTATTTGGAATTGTTGAAGCGTTAAAGAACTATGATGGTCCTGCTAACATTAATATTAAATTAATTAGTGGTGTTTCTGGTGGAGAAGGATTTATGGATTTATTCGAGAATCCTCCATTTGAAAATATTGATTTCATTACATATACTTTTAGCCCATCAATGGTACGTGATGCCGTTGAACTAGCAGCAAAAGTATTGAAGGGTGAAACTCTTGAAAAGAGCTATAAGGTTCCAACTGAAGTAATTGACAAGACAAATTATGAAGAATATATGATGGGAGATTTGTATAAGGTTCGTTATAGTCTATAATTAGAATACCTAATTAAAGGGGCTGCCTTTTTAGGCAGCTTACTTTTTTAAAAAAATAAGGAAGAATTATGAAACTTGAAATGCAGGGTATAGTAAAAACTTTTGGTGTTGTTCAAGCTTTGAAAGGCGTAGATTTCTCTGTTAATGAAGGAGAAATTCATGGTCTTCTTGGTGAAAATGGTGCTGGTAAAACAACCCTCATGAATATACTCGCAGGAACTTTTGGTCAAGATTCCGGTGATATTATAGTTAATGGTGAAATAATTACAAATATGACTCCTAGAAAAGCTATGGGGATGAAGATTAGATTCATCCATCAAGAGCTTAACCTTTGTAATGATTTGACCGTTTATCAAAATATGTTTCTTGGTGAAGAACTTACAACAGCAAGGAAAACTGTTGATAAAGTAGAAGAAATAAAAAGAGCTCAAGAAGTTTTGAATTCAATGAATTCCAAAATTGATGCAAAAGATTTGGTTGGAAATCTTCAGACCAGTCAAAAACAGTTGGTAGAAATTGCCCGAGCACTTTTATTTGAAAGTGAACTTATAATAATGGATGAGCCTACAACTGCTTTGAATAACCAAGAAATTCAAGAACTTTTTATAATAATGCGAAAATTAAAAAATGAAGGTGTTAGTTTTATTTACATATCACATAAAATGCCGGAACTTTTTGATATTTGCGATAAATATACAGTGCTTCGTGATGGTTTCTTTATTCAAACAGGAGCCTTCGATGAAATTGATACTCACATGGCAACAGAATTACTGATAGGCCATAATTATATAGAGGCTGATGAAAAGAAAGAAAAAATCAGTCATAAAACCGATGAAGTTTATCTTGAGGTTTCCCATTTGAAAGGACCTGGACTTGATGATGTAAGTTTTAAATTACACAAAGGAGAAGTCATGGTTGTAACCGGTCTCCAGGGTTCTGGAACTGATGAACTTTCAATGGGTTTGTTTGGTGCTGGTGAAATAACATCTGGATCGATAAAGGTTAAAGGTAAAGAAATAGTAAAGAATTCTATAAAAAACTCAATGAGAGATGGAATTGCTTTGATTCCAAAAAATAGAAAAGAAAGAGGAATTATTCCGGATTTAAGTATTAACGATAACCTTTCTCTCGCCTATTTTACTACCAGACAAAAGAAAATAATTATTGATCGAAAAAAAGAGCTAGAAAGATTTGTTAAAAATCAGGATCTCATGAAAATAAAAATTGCTAGTCCGCAAGATCCTATAACAAGCCTTTCTGGGGGAAATCAACAAAAGGTTATTTTTGGAAAATGGTTGGAATTGGAATCACCTGTTTATGTTATGGATAATCCCACTCAAGGTATCGATGTAGGTGCTAAATTTGCAATATATGAATTAATTGAGAAAATAGCTGAAGAGGGAAAAGCCGTTCTTGTTTTTACCAATGAATATCCTGAAATTCATAGAATAGCAGATTCAGTTGTGGTCCTTTATAAAGGGAAAGTAACAGGAAATATTGAACGAAAAAATATGAGTGAAGTCCGAATTATGGAATGTTCCACGGGAACAGCGAAGGAGCTTGAATAATGGAAAAGAAAAATATAGATGTGAGACACATTTGGACAGAAATTATAAATAATTATAGTCATTGGCTTAGTTTTGGCCTACTTTTAATCGTTGCAACAATTGTTAATACTTCCTTTTTGGAATGGTCAAATATTTCAAATCTTTTCATTCAAGGTGCCATTATTGGTATCTGTGCAATGGGAATGAGTTTAATAATTTCTGCAGGAATGATTGATCTTAGTGTTGGTAGTTCCGTTGCATTAATAGCTGGTCTTGGAATAACTGTTTTGAATTCAACTCATTCAATTTTATTAACATTTATATTTAGTCTTGTGGCTGGTTTAATTGTTGGGTTGATAAATGGACTTTTAGTTACAAAGGGGAGAATTGCTCCTTTTATTGTAACACTTGCAACAATGGCCGCTTGGAGATCAATAATAAATCAATTGGGACAAGGTGGACCTTTTACAGTTGACAAACAAATGTATTCATCCTTTAGAAATATTGCAGCAGGTAAGTTTTTAGGAATACCTCATTTAATGATGTTCTTAATAGCGATTACAGTTATTACTGCTTTCATAATGAATAGAACTAAATTTGGAACTTATATATATGCTGTGGGTTCAAATCATCAAGCAGCAAGACTTTCTGGTATAAATGTTAATGGTGTTAAGACTATGATTTTCGTATACGCAGGAATGCTCTATGGTTTAGCGGCTTTCTTATTGGCAAGCCGACTTACAAGTATTCAAGCTGCCAGTGCTGGAATGGCCTATGAGATGGATGCTATCGCTGCAGTAGCAATAGGTGGTACTGCAATGGAAGGTGGAAAAGGTAAGATTGTAGGTACTTTCCTTGGTATCTTAATGTTAAGAATAATTGTCACTGTCCTTATTATGGCAAATGTTCCACCGTTCTTAAATGGTTTTGTACAAGGTGTAATTATAATTGTTGCGGTCCTTGCTCAAAGTCATAAGAAAAATAAATAGGAGAAATAAATGAATTTAGCGATAATTGGAGCAGGTGGAATGGCAAATTACCATTTGCAAGGATTTCGAAAAGCTGAAGCAAACGTTGTTGCAATAATTGATGTTAACTTTCAAGCTGGTAAAGCTTTTGCTGAAAAAAATCATATAGCTCATAGCTTTAACAGTCTTAAAGAAGCTGTGGAAGCTGATTTAGATTTAGAAGGCGTTTCAGTTGCAATTCCAAATAAATTTCATTGCAAACAAGTTTTAGAGGCGTTGGACTATGGCTTAAATGTTTTTTGTGAAAAACCACCAGCTTTAAATGCTTCTGAAATGAAAAAAATGAAAGAAAAAAGCGAAGAAAAAGGTAAAATGCTTTTATTTGATTTCAATAATAGAGTGCGTCCAGAATCTTTAGCTATGATGGATTACATCAAATCTGGAGAGGTAGGTAAAATTAACACTGTTCAAGCAAGTTGGATAAGAAGAAATGGAATTCCAGGTTTCGGAGGATGGTTTACTAATAAAGCTATATCCGGGGGTGGTCCTACCATTGATCTTCTTCATATGTTGGATCTTGGTCTTCATTTTATGGGATATCCAGAACCTAAATATGTAAGTGCTGTTACTTTTGATACCTTCATGGGAAACCCTGCTTTCAAAGGTCCTTGGAATATAAAAGATAGTAAAGATGGGGTTTGTGATGTTGAAACCTCTCTTCACGCAATGTTGGTTTTTAAAACTGGACAAAGTTTAATGCTTAGGAATTCTTGGGCTGAAATGAACCAGAGAGAAAAAGCCAGTGTTGTTTTCCAAGGTACAAAAGCTGGGGGAAAAGTTGAAAGAGTTTTTGATGTTGATGGACTTGATGAAACAGCTCATGATAAAGCCGAATTATACACGGTTGAAAATGGTCGACAAGTTGATAGGAATGTAAAATTCATACCTGATGAAACAATGGGTCGTATAGATTCTGCTGTGAATTTTGTGGAGAGTATAAAGGGTGAAGAAAAGCCTTTCAATACTCCAGCAGAGGCTTATATTTTAATGAAAATAATCGATGCTCTGTATGAATCTGCAGAACAATTGAAAAGTGTAGAGGTAAAATAGTTTTGAAAAGAATAGTAACTTTAGCTTCAGGTCAATTTGGGGATATGAGCCTTGAAGAACTTTGTAAAACAGTGGCAGAAATGGGATATGATGGATTAGAACTTGCAACACATGCACATTTTGATGTACAAAAAGCATTGAATGATGAGTCATATATTCCGTATGTTCATTCGATTTTGAAAAAATATAATTTGACTTGTCAGGCAATTTCAGCTCATTTGACTGGTCAATGTGTTTGTGACGTTTGGGATGAAAGACTTGATAATTTTGCACCCAAGGCATTAGCTGGAAAACCCCTAGAAATTCAAAATTGGGGTATTCAAGAGATGAAAGATACTGCAGTTGCAGCTCATAAATTTGGAGTAAAAATGGTAACAGGTTTTACTGGTTCTCCAATTTGGGCTCGATGGTATTCTTATCCACAAACTTCAAATGAAATGATTGAAGACGGTTATAAGAAGGTTTATGACTTATGGACTCCAATCTTTGATGTTTTTGACAAAGAAGGTGTTAAGTTTGCTTTAGAAGTTCATCCTTCTGAAATTGCTTTTGATTGGTATACTACAGAAAAGCTTTTGGACCTTTTTAAATGGAGAGAAACTTTAGGAATCAACTTCGATCCAAGCCATTTGGTCTGGCAAGGTGTAGATGAAGTTGGATTTGTAAGAGATTTTGCCAAAAGAATTTACCATGTTCATATGAAAGATGTGAAATTGTTAAAAAATGGAAGAGCTGGAATTCTTGGGTCATTTTTAGATTTTGGAGATTCAAGAAGAGCTTGGAATTTTGTTTCATTAGGTCATGGTGATGTTGATTTTGATGGTATTATTAGAGTCCTTAATGAAATTGGGTATGAAGGACCCTTATCAGTTGAATGGGAAGACAGTGGAATGACCAGAGAATTGGGAGCAAAAGAAAGTCTAGAATACACTAGGAAAATGAACTTCAATAAATCGGGAGTAGCTTTTGATTCTTCCTTAAAGACAGATTAAATAAATAGATTTATAAAGAAAAAGCCCAAGATTTTTTCTTGGACTTTTCTTTCTTCTAAAAAATTTATTTTATAATTTCAAGAAGATGTTTTAAGAAAGCAAGAACATTCAAAGTACTACTTATTGAAAGGTGTTCACTTGTTGAGTGTACATCCCAAATATTAGGACCAATTGAAACAGAATCCATTCCATCAATTTTACTATTAATTATTCCACATTCTAATCCAGCATGAATAGCTGTAACTTCAGCTTCTTTTCCGGTAAGTTCTTTATAGGCTTTGCTACAGAAGGCTGCAAGTTCTGAGTCTGGATTTGGAGCCCATGAAGGATAGCCATTTCCAATTTCAACTTTAGCCCCACTGGTTCTTAAAGCTTGAGCAACAACTTCTGAAATATTATCTCTAGAAGATTCAACATTCGATCTTTGACTGGTACTAACGCTAAAAGTTTCATTTTCAAAGTTCACAATAGCAAGGTTTGCAGAAGTTTCAACAATCCCTTTGATTGCAAAACTCATTGCTTGAACTCCATGTGGAGTCAAAAATAGAGAGTTTATAAAAGCTTTACTAACTTTCTCATCAACTGCTTTTGTTTCTTTAACTGTTTCTTTAATAAAAGTGATATCAGGATCTTGTACCTTATATTCATTCTTTATGTTATTTTCCATATTTTCAATTATATCAAATACTTTACCTTCATATTTTTTATCAAAAGAAAACACTGTTTTTGCTTGAAATGGAATTACATTGTGTTTTGTTCCACCTTTAAAGTCGGAAAGCATCACATCAACTGTCTTTGTAATTTGATGAAGGATTCTTGCTAGTAATTTATTTGCATTTGCTCGTTGAAGATGAATTTCTCCTCCACTATGACCACCTTTAAGATTTTTTACTTCAAGGCTAATAGTTTCAAACTCAGATGGAAGAGGTTTTTCTGTAACTTTGAGTTTTGCTGTAACGTCACTTCCACCAGCACATCCGATGAATATTATTCCTTCGTCTTCACTGTCTAAGTTAATTAATTTCCTTGATTTGATTAAGGATACATCAAGATTAAAAGCCCCTGTAAGGCCTGTTTCTTCAGAAACGGTAAAAATTGCTTCAAGTGGACCATGTTTGCAATTAGAATCTGTGAAAACATCCATTATCATGGCAACTGCAATTCCATTATCTCCTCCAAGACTTGTATCTCTTGCTCTTAAGAAATCACCATCTTCATAGATTTCAATACCATCTTTTTTAAAATCATGCTTGCTGTCTAAGGTTTTCACACAAACCATATCCATATGACCTTGAAGGGCCAAAGGTGCTACATTTTCATAACCTTTTGTAGCTTCACAATAAACAACTACATTTCCAATTTTATCAACAACACCTTTTAAGTTATTGTCTTTTGCCCATTTTACCAGATAGTTTCTGATACCCTCTTCGTTTCCAGATTCTCTTGGAATGGCTGAAATAGCTTTAAAATTTTCAAATACTTTCATGTTTTCTCCCTTTACTAAAAATTATTTCGTATGAGATTTCCATTTATGAAGACACCTTTAATGTGGAAACCTTTATCAAAAATTGTAATATCAGCAAAATTTCCAGGAACAAGAGTTCCAATTTTACTAAAATTATATATACGAGATGGATTTGTACTTACCATTTGAATTATGTTACTTATAGGAACACCCCAAGAGGCCATATTTCTTATTGCTTCAATAAGAACCAAAGAGGACCCTAGGAATAAAGAAGGATCTTCTTTACTTACAAAAGCTCCCTCGTTTGAAAGAATAGCCTCAACTCCGTTTGCAATGAGTTTCCCAACTTCTTGTTTAGTTGGTTTTAAACTATCAGTTACCATTACAATATTACTTGTTGGTTTTTCTCTTAATAACAGTTTTATTATTTCTGGATGGACATGAATACCATCTGCAATTATTTCACAATTCATATCAGGTTGAATCATGATTGCTCCAACAGCATTAGGGTTTCGATGATGAAGTCGACTCATTGCATTAAAGAAGTGAGTGGTATGAAGTATTCCACATTGCATACCTTCCATAATATTTTCATAAGTTGCATTTGTATGACCTGCTAATAAAACTATTCCATCTTTTCTGGCTTCAAGTGCTAATTCTCTCATTCTTTTCAGTTCTGGAGCTACTGTCATACAAACAATTTTATTTTGTCCAGCTTCAAGTAATTTATAATAAGTATCAAAATTAACTTCTTGAACCCCTGCTGCACTCTGAGCTCCAATACGCTTTGGACTTATAAAAGGACCTTCAATATTTACACCTAAAATTTTGGCACCTTTTTCTTTTCCCATTGCTGAAACTATTGCTTTTGTTGATTTTATCATTTTATCAAGAGTTTCAGTATAAACTGTTGGCAAGAAAGCGGTGACCCCATAATCTGCAAGGGTTGAACTCATTTGTATTATGGAAAGAGGCTCACCATCTTCTGTTCCAAAGCCTCCTATGCCATGGGTATGAGTATCAATAAAACCAGGAGAAACAAAAGCTCCATTTGCATCTAATAAAACAGTGTCTGAAGGAAATGCTTTTTCTTTAAAACGTTTCATATTAAAAATGTCGGCAATTTTACCATCATTTTCTATAAAAACTCCACAATCAGAAATTTCGGCATAACCGGTAATAACTGTGGCATTTACAATAATGGTTCTTTTATTCATAGCTTAATAATAGCTTTCGTTTCTATAATTATCAAGTGTAAACTAGATTTGAATTTCTGTAAGGTCGTTCATCCATTTTCGTTTTAAAATCCTAGGAAGTCCAACTAAGAATTTAAATAGTTCTTCAAAACCAATAAGAAGTAAAACATAATATATTGGAAGATGCAAAACAAGACCCGAAATAAAAGCGATAGGAACTCCTACAAGCCAGACTCCACTCATTTCAGTAAAAAGCGAAAACTTGGTATCTCCTCCACTTCTTAAGATTCCAACTATAATTGTCATATTTGCTGCTTTAATAGGAGTAACAAGAGAGACAAAAAGCAAAGAAAGCGTTGTCATTCTATTTATGTTTTCAGGAACATTAAAAATTCTAGGAATGATTGGACTAAAAATAGCCATTAAGCCACCAAAAAAGATACCCGCTATTATTGCTGTTTGAAGGCTCCAAATAGCATAGGTTTGTGCTTGTTCATATTTTTTCTTTCCTATGGTTATTCCAATAATTATTGCAACAGCATTACCAATTCCCATTAAAAATACAAAGAAAAGATTTTGAATTGACTCACTAATATTAATTGAGGCAAGAACATCTATTCCCATATGGGCATAGACTACTTTATAAACTGTCATTCCTAAGGACCATAAACATTCATTTAAGATTACTGGAAGACTTGTTTTGAAAAAAATCACAGTAAATTGTTTTTTTAAGCCTAGGATGGCTTTGTTAAAAATAATTTTAGCAGGACTATTTTTTTTGTGGGCAATGACTAATAAAAGTATCATTTCTAATAGCCGAGAAACAGCAGTGGAAACAGCTGCTCCAGCAACTCCCCATTTTGGAAAGATCCATATACCAAAAATTAATAAATAATTAAAAATAGCATTAAAGGAAAGAGAAATTAAAGAAATATACAAAGGAGTTTTAGTATTTCCTGTTGATCTCATTGTAGTTGCAGTTATCATTGATACAGCAGTAAAAAGATAACTAATTCCAACAATCTTAAGATATTTTGAGCCAATTTGGATAACTGGTAAGTTATCAGTAAATAGTCTAATTAAGAATCTTGGGGTAAAAATAGACAAAAAAGCAAAAACTGAACTTGCAATTAAACTTACTAAAAGACTGAGTCCAATAGCTTTTTGTATTCCATCTTCATTGTTAGAACCCCAATATTGACTTATAAAAATAGCAGCTCCAGATGAAATTCCAAAAAAAAGAAGAGAAATTAAAAAATATATTTGATTTCCCAAGCCTACACCAGCAATTTGGTTTACACCTAATTGACCTATCATAAGTGTGTCTATGAAAGAGAGAGAACTAGCCATCAAGTTTTGTATTGAAATTGGAATTGCAATTTCCTTGAGCTTCCTATAATAAATCTTTTTATCTTTATCCATTTACAATATTTGATAATATAGAAATTATATTTATATTTCTACAATTCTTTCAATCTTTTGTTGATTTTACTGGTTTATTTATTACTTGTTAAGTAGGGAATAATAAAGTATATTTAAATAAGGTAGGGAAAGTTAGGGGGATTTGTGTCAAAATTAAAGTATTTAGACAAAGATAAGTTGATTAAAATTCTTCAAGATTTCTCTAGTTTCTCTGGATTGGCTTCGCTTGCAGTGGATAAGGAAGGAAAAGATCTAACACCTTCAATTGAATTCACCGATTTTTGTAAAATGGTTCGTTCAACTCCGAAAGGAAACAAAAGATGTGTTAATTGTGATCTTATGAATAAAGGAATTTATACTTGCCATGCAGGCCTTATTGATGCTAGTTCTGATATTATTATTCAAAATAAATTTGTAGGATTTGTAAAGTGTGGTCAAGTTTGTTTTTCTCCAATTAAAGAAGAAGAAACAAGGCAACTGGCTCTAGAAATTGGTTTGGATCCAGAAGAACTGGTAAAAGCTTCAAAAAAAATCAAAAAAATGGAAAGAAGTAAATTGGAAGCAGCGTTAAAAATGCTAAGTCAATTTGTTTCGATGTATTCTGATTCTATGAATCAGAATCACGAGTTGTTTGAGTTAAATAATAGTTTAAATACTTTAGTAAATACTATTCCCTGTGGAATAACAAAATTCATTTTCACAGGTGAAAATTTGAAGCTTTCTTATTTTACTAAAAGAGTTCCTTTACTTTTGGGCTATGATGAAAAAGAGTATAAAGACCTTGTTGATAAAAACGGTTTTGAAAGTTTAATTCATCCAAATGACAAAGAAAAATTTTTCCAGTTTATGAATAATTCAATTGATAATTTTAGTTTTAACTCTTATATCTTTAGATTAAGACACAAAAATTCTAATTATGTTTGGGTAAGTCTAGTTTTAAAATTTATAGGTTATAATGATAATTACCCAGAGTTTTACTTGGTTTCTACTGATATGACAAATCGATACGAAGCAAGAAAAGACAGAGTTGAAATTTCTAATGAAAAAGTTTTTGTACTTGATAGTGAAACTTTTGAACTTTATTATGCAAACAAATTATCATTAGAAGATGCAAAGGATGAAAAATATGAAGGAAAGACTTGTTATCAGGTCTTTTTTAATCGAGATTCTAAATGTAAAAGATGTATAGTTAATCAAAATTTAAACAATATAAAAAATAAGATTATTGTTATTCCAAAAGAAGGTAAAACCTTACAGTATAGTGTTAGAAAGTCAGATTGGCTTGGTCGACCCTGTTTTATAGAAAGTGTTGCAGACCTTACCGAAGAATATGAAAGAAGCAAAAAACTAGAAAAAGAACAAGAACGTTATAGGATAATAGTTGAAAGTGCAGGAATTTCAATTGTTGATTATGATTTTGAAACTAAGATTCTTTATTTCAGTGATTCTTTAAAAAAGAGAGATCTTATTAAAACTTTTAATAAAAAAAGTTTGTTAGAAATTGAAACTTATCGGCCTTTTATAGATCCAAGAGATTTTAAAGACTTTAAAATAAAGTTTGATTTATTCAAGGAAAAAAAATCTTTTTGTTCTTGTAAAGTAAGATTGAGTTTTGATAAAGGTGCTTATAGGTGGACTTTTTTAACTATTTATCCAAACTATAAAGAAAAAGGAATAAATAGACTTATTATAACTTTTAAAGATATTAACGAAGAGCAACAAAAACTTTATAAAAAAGAGGTTGAGAAAAATAAGATATTGGAAATGGCACTTCAAAAGGCAAATGAGGCAACAAAAGCAAAAACCGATTTTCTTGCCCAGATGAGTCATGATATGAGAACACCTTTAAATGGTGTTATTGGTCTTACAGAACTAGTTCTATCAAATTTAGATGATCGCGCAAGTGTTAGATATTATCTTCAAGAAATTAAAAATAGTGGAAGTTATTTACTAATGTTGATTAATGATATTTTGGATTTAAGACAAATTGAAAATGGAAAGATAAAACTTAAACCTAGTGCTGTAAATTTAAAATTATCATGTCAAAAAATAATCAATATTATAAAAATTACTTCTGAGAATAAAAATCTTCATTTTAGTGAAAATTTTCAAGATCTTCCATGTGAATATGTTCTTATTGATGAACTAAGAGTTAATCAAATTTTGATGAATTTGCTTAATAATGCAATGAAATTTACTCCTACAGAAGGGCATGTTTTTCTTAATCTAGCAAACGAAGGAATAGAAAACAATAAACTAAAGTTTATAATAACTGTTCAAGATGATGGAATTGGTATGAGTAAGCCTTTTTTATCTAAATTATTTTTACCTTTCACCCAAGAAAATAGAGCAAGTGATAGTCTACAAGGAAGTGGCTTAGGGCTTTCAATTGTCAAACAATTAGTCGACATTATGAAAGGAGAAATAAAAGTTGAAGCTGAAGAAGGTAAAGGTTCAAAATTTACAGTGATTCTTAACTTAGAGGTCTGTGAAAAAGAAGAGCTTCTTCCAAATTTGAAATCAAAAAGGCACTTTATGGGTTGTAAAATTTTATTATGTGAAGATAATGAGATAAATGCGCTTGTTGCTAGAAAACTACTTGAAAAAAAGGGTATGTTAGTTGAAATTGCTCCAAATGGATTGGTTGGTCTTCAGAAAGCAAAGAAAAAGAAATATTCAGCAATATTAATGGATATTAAAATGCCCGTTATGGATGGATTGGAAACGGCTAGGAGAATACGAAAGTTTGACGAGGAAACTCCAATTATTGCTCTAAGTGCAAATGCCTATGAGGAAGATAGAGAAAAATCTTTTTCAGCTGGAATGAATGGTCATCTTTCAAAACCAATTGAGAAAGAAAAGCTTTTTGAATGCTTGGGGCAACAGATTTTTAAGAATTAAGAGGAAAAAAATGAAATTTTATGAAGTTTGCCATGAATGTGGTTTGAAACAAGCAATGGAAGCTGCACGAATTACTAATTGTTCTTCTTCTCAGATTGAAGAAATAAAGCGAAAGGTTAAAATTTTAGATCAAGATGCTTTTAAATATAAAACTGCACCAGCCTTTCATGAAAAGATTTACGAAATTGTGAAAAAAGTTTCAAAGAATTATGATCCTTATAAAGAAATCAAAAAGCGTGATATTAAGTTAGCCTTATCGCTTTATGAAAGAATGGAAAAAATAATGGAAAATAGTGAGAATTCCCTTGAAGCTGCGATAAAACTATCAGTAGTTGGTAATTTGCTTGATTCTGCAATTATTAAAGATGCTGACTTAGAAAAATTGCTTGAAAAGGAATTTAACTCAAATTGTCCAATTTGGGATTTTAAAGATTTTGAGAAGGACGTTAAAAGAGCGAAAACTGTTTTGTTCATAGCTGATAACGCTGGAGAAACTGTATTTGACCTATTTTTATTAAAAGCTCTTCAAGGGAAAAAGATTTATTATTCAGTTCGTAGTAATCCAATAATAAATGATGCAGTAATACAAGATGCTCAAGATTCTGGAATTGAGAAATATGCTCAGATTATTGAAAGTGGAAGTAATGCACCTGGAACAATAATAAATAAATGTAGCAAAGAATTTCTTGATTTTTATAATAATGTTGATTTAATTATTTCTAAGGGGCAAGGAAACTTGGAAACCCTTACAGAGGAAAATAAAGATATATACTTTCTATTGAAAGCAAAATGTCAGGTAATTGCAGATTATTTAAATACTCAGTTAGGTGGTATTTTGTTATATCATCAGAAAGAAAAATAAGGAGTTTTGTATGATTAACAATTTTAAAAATGTTGAGTTTAAAGATTTTGAATTTCCAAAATTTGATGAAATAAAAAAAGGATTTCTAATTACTGCAGGAAGTTTGAATAAGTTTAATACGATGACCGCAGGTTGGGGGAATTTTGGTGTTTTCTGGAGTAAACCAAGTCTTATTGTTTATGTAAGAGATACACGGTATTCTTATGAATTTTTTAATGAGAATGAGTATTTTACAGCATCTTTTCTACCTAAAACTATGGAAAAAGCACTAAGTCTTTGTGGGACTCTCCATGGAAACGAAGTTGATAAAGTGGCTTTAAGTCATCTAACTCCTTTTTCAGTAGAAAAAAGCGTTGCTTTTGAACAATCAGAAAAAATTATTGTTTGCAAGAAGGTTCTTCATGCCGATGTTAAACCAGAGAATATGGATGATGCTTCTTTTGATAATAAAATTTATCCTTTGAAAGATTATCATCGGATATTTTTTGGTGAAATAGTAAAAATTATCTCAAAATAATGAAAAGATGGGAAGAGAAATGTAATAGATGTGGTCTTTGCTGTTTTGAAAAGATTATTACTGAGGAATTTCTATTTATAGATCTTGATTCTTCTTGTAATTTTCTGGACACAAAGACAAACATTTGTAGTGTTTATTCTTATCGGTTTAAAAAACAGAAAAGATGTCGAAGCGTCAATATTTTTAGGGTTATTTTTTCAAAGGCTTTGCCCAAAGAATGTGGTTACGTTCAATGGGCTATAAAAAAGCATATTCCAATGCGTAAAAAACTAATAACGAGATTAATTCATAGTAACTCTTTTATGCCTGAAAATGAAACTGAAAAAGATGTGTTAAAGTTGTTGAATAAATGAAAATAGAACAACTTAGTATGGTTTATATTTTTGACACCTTAATGTAACTGTGATAGTATAAAAACAAAGTTAGGAGGCTCTATGAAGACCGATAAAAAGATTCAAGAATTGATTGACGGCTACGGATCTTGGGTAAAAAAAGATTGTGAAAATGTAGCAGGTGGAACGGGTAGAATGACCAAAGACCTTTATCCCTATGATAAAATATTTTCTCCTATTAAAATAAATAGGACTACAATTAAAAATAGGGTTGTAATGGCTCCTATGGGTAATATTGATATGTGTGAGGAAACAGGGCGACCAAACGATAAAATGTTACAGTATTTTTTCGCCAGAGCCAAAGGTGGAGTTGGATTATTAACAACAGGCTTGATTCCAGTTAGTCATGGAATTGACAACAGTGTTACAGAACCCCATAATCTTTCATATTTTCCACGTATTGATGGTAGTCGAACAAATTATCAAGGCTGGAGAGATTTAGCACAAGGTTGTCATGCTTATGGAAGCAAAATCTTTATACAGTTAACTCCTGGACTTGGAAGAGTAGGAAATCCTCAATGTCTTATGACAATGAAGAAATTTCCTGTTTCTGCTTCTTATAATCCAAATTACTATATTTCCCAAATTCCATGTATGAGACTTTCAGACCATAAAATGAAAAAAATCATTTCTAATGCAGGTCAAGCATCTGCAGATGCTCAGGTATGTGGGATGGATGGAGTTTATCTTCATGGACATGAAGGCTATTTGTTGGAACAGTGCACAAATCCGGCTTTTAATAGAAGAAAAATGGGAAGATATGCTAATTACCAACAGTTTGGCCTAGATTTAGTTACTGAGATAAGAAAAAGAGTTGGCCCAAATTATCCAATAATGTATAGAATTGATTTGAGCCTTGCCTTAAATGAAACTTATGGTGAAGAAGGGATGAAAGAAAAACCTCTCCATAAATTCAAAAAAGGTAGAACTGTTGCTCAAACTCTTGAATACATGGAAAATCTTGTTAAATGTGGTGTTGATATTTTTGATGTGGACCTTGGCTGTTATGATAACTGGTGGCTTCCGCATCCACCTGAAGGAATGCCAGCGGGATGTTTCTTAGATGTATCTGAAATCGTAAAGAAACATTTCAAAGAAAAAAAGATTCTTTCAAATGCAGGTATTGAAGTTCCTATTGTTGGTGTTGGAAAACTTGGATATCCAGATTTAGGAGAAAAAGCTCTTAGAGATGAAAAGTGTGACATGATAATGCTTGGTAGACCTTTACTTGCTGATTCAGATTGGTGCCTTAAAGCTTATAGTGGAAAAGTGGATCAAATTAGACCATGTATTGGATGCCAAGAAGGTTGTATTAATGAATTTGTTGAGGGTGGACACCCACAATGTGCAGTTAATCCAAGAACAGGGTTTGAGGATGTACTCCCTGATACCCTTCCTTTAACAAATAAAATCAAAAAGATTGGAGTTGTAGGATCTGGGCCTGGTGGAATTCTTACAGCCTTGACACTTGCAAAACGTGGACACAATGTTGAGTTGTTAGAAAAGACTGAAAGAGTTGGTGGAAAGATAAACGCTGGTAGTATTCCAAAAATCAAATTTGATATTGCTAACTATCTTGTTTATCTAAACGAACAAGTTAAACAAGCTGAAAAAAGTAGTAACTTTACTTTGAAAAAAGGTGTAAACGTTGATACTGCTTATTTAAAAGAGCAGAAGTATGATGCTGTTGTTATTGCTACAGGAACAAAGGATATCAATCCACCTATTTCTGGAATTGAAAAAGTGAAAACAGTTCAAGCTACAACTTTATTGGAACATCCAGAAGAATGTGCAAAAGCAAAGAAAATTGTTGTTGTAGGCGGAGGCGTTGTTGGTTGTGAGATAGCTTTCTACCTAAAGACTGAATTGAAAAAAGAAGTTACCGTAGTTGAAATGCTTGATTACTTTATGAAAGGAGCTTGTACTGCAAACCGTGGTTATTTGCTTTATTACATGAAAAAAGAAAACATTGAACTTTTAAACTGTGCCAAAGTAGTTGCTTTTGATAAAAACAAAGTAATTGTTGAACAAAACACTTCTAAAAATGTTCCAAATCCTTATAATTGCTGGCAACCAATTCTTCCTGCTAATATTCCTAACCCTCTTGCAAAAAAGTTGGGTAAAGAAGTTGAAAAGAAAGAAATTGACGCGGATTTGGTGGTAATGGCTCTTGGTGGAAAAGCTGATGAAAGTCTTTTCTTTGCAAGTCAGACCGATCATGTTGCTGATGAGATTTATAACGTTGGTGATAGTTTTAAGGAAGGAAGAGTTCTTGAGGCTACAAGATCAGCTTATAATCTTGCAATGAGAATTTAAACCTTGTAACTCTTAAAAAGTTCAGGTATGAAAGTGTAAGGAAAAATGCTTTTAGCTTCCTCTTCAATTGAAGATTGTTCTTCTTTTGCAAGAGGAAGATGAACCAAAAAGAGTTTTCCTGCTTTTAAAGCTTTAGCTTTTAATGCGGCCTGTTCAGCAGTTGAATGGCCGCCTTTTTTTAACCTTTCTTCATCTTTATAGTTTCCACCTGCCTCATGAATTAAAATTGAGCAATTTTTTGTTTCTTCTATTATAGCTTCTGAATAAGCACAGTCACTATAAGTTGTCATAGTTGTTTTACCATCATAAATAGAATAACCGAAAGTTTTTACACCATGCTTAACTTCAAAAGAAAAGAAAGAAAGACCGTTTAATTTAGTTGTAGAGTTATTAGCTAAAACAACAAATTCAATGGGGAAAATTCCTTTCTTTTTCTCAATTCCAAATAAATCACAAAGTTGTTTTGCTTTTAATATCGTTTCGTCATTGGATAAAATTTTAATAGGGGCTTTTCTTTTTAGAAGCCATAAATTATGTAATAAAGAGACTAATGCGTATATATGGTCTATATGAGCATGTGTTAAGAAAATTGCTTCAAGGTTTAATGGATCAAGATTGGCTTTTCTCAATTCTTGACAAGGGGAAGAACTTGTATCAAACAAATAAAGTTTGCCCTTGCTATTTAAAACATAGGAAGTGTTTGACGACTCTGCCGACTGTAAAGAACCTTGAAAACCCAAAAAAGTTAATTCCATTTTATTTCTCTCTTTTCTTTTTTATTATTGGATAAACAATGGACAAAATAGCTAAAAGAATAAACAAGAGACAGATTGGCTTGGTAAAGAAGGTAAAGTAATTACCAGCTGCAAGTTTAACTGCTCTTCTGAAATTTTCTTCAAACATTTGACCTAAAATTAATCCAAGTACAATAGGTGAAATAGGATAACCGTCTTTTTTACATATATATCCAATTAAACCCATAAAGATTGCAATACCCATATTGTAAATACCAACAGAAGTTGCTTGTCCTGCTATTGCATAAGACCCAATGAAACTCAAAGCAAGAACAATTGGGAAAAGTATACCTCCAGGAACTTTTAAGATCTTTGGATAAACTCTTACACCGGCTATTTGGAACAAAGCCATAAAGATGTTTGCAATGAACATTGTTATAAAAATTGCATAGACAAGACTCATATTTTGTTGGAAAAGTTGATAACCAGGTGCAATACCTTTAATCATTAAAGCTCCAATCAATACTGCGGTAGCACTATCTCCAGGAATTCCTAAAGCCAGTGCTGGAATTAAGGCACCACCAGTAACAGCATTATTTGCAACTTCTGGGGCAAAAATTCCTTCAAGACATCCTGTTCCTAGTTCTTCAAGTTTTCCATTAGAACTGTTAATAATATTCTTAGCTGAATCTAGGGACATGAAAACTGCGATACTGGCACCTGTTCCAGGAATAGCTCCTACAACAGTTCCAATTCCCAGAGAACTTAAAATTATTTTCCACATTGACCTGATTTTCTTGAAAGATGGAAAAAGATTTTTTATCTCAACTTGTTTCACCACATCCTTTGGTTTATCAATATTTTTAATTTCATAAAGAACTTGTGAAATACCAAAGAGACCAATAAGAGAACTGGTCAAATCAAAACCTTTAGTAAAAGGAGTTTGGGATAAATATTGAGCAAAAGGAATTCTTAAAGCACCACTAAAAGGGTCAGCACCTAAGAAAGAAAGAATCATTCCAAAAGCTCCCATAAAAAGACCTTTTAATAAAGATTTTCCGGATACAGACGCAATTATAACAAGACCAACTAAGGCCAGGGTTGTTTTTTCTGCTGGACCAAAAGCTAATGTTGCTTTTGCAATTAAAGGTGAAAAGAAAATAAGGCAAATTAAACTTCCTGTTCCACCGATTAAAGATGCTATTACTGCACCTCCAAGTGCCTGACCTGCAAAACCTTTTTCTGTCATCTTTTTTCCATCAATAACAGTTGCTATTGCATTTGGATTACCAGGGATTCCTAATAATATTGCTGGAATTGAAGCACCTGATACAGCTCCACAATAAACTGCTAATAGTAAACCAATTCCTGTTGCTGTAGGCAATTGGAAACTAATTGGCATTACCAGTGCTATTCCCATTGTTGCTGTTAAGCCCGGCAAAGCTCCTAGCAAAATTCCAAGAATTGAACCAGCTGCCATCCAAGCGATTGTTGACACATTTAAGACCTGGGAGAGGCCTGCAAGAAAGAAATCCATAACTACCTCCTACCAGTTTATTAGACCTGTGATTAATTCTACAAGAAAAAATTGTTTAAACATTAAATATAAAAATTCTGTTGTTAGAACTGAAATTGCCCCAGCAACTTTTACTTGTTTAAAAAGATTTTTGTTTTTAAAAATTTTATTAATAATAATATTAAGCAAAAAAAATAAAACACTTACCAGAATAAGGGTTAATAACAATGCCGCTACATTGCTTCCCATCCAAGCTGGAATTAATTCTTTTCTTCCATTTATTAATAGAAATCTAGTAAGTTTTCTTCCTAATGTATAAACAGAAATTAAAACAATTTCAGAAATTAAAGCCCCTGAAAAAAAGGCTTTTAAATTAGACTTTTGCAAACCTAGTGTAAGATTTGCAAAAGTTAAAATATAAATCAGCAGACTTGTACTTAGGATAAAACCTAATATACGTGCTGTTGCTACATAAAGTAGTGATAAAACAATTGTCAAAACTAACAGATGTTTTTCAACCGTATTAAGTTTGTTTTCTGCGTTTTCGTCTTTGACTTTCTTATCAGTAAGCCAAATATAAAACGAAGATATAAACATAAATATTCCTAGAACCAAAGGAATTATCATTCCACCTGGGTCTCCTCCAATGCTATCTCCTAGCATTCTACTATCACCCAGTTGTACTACATAAAAAATGTAAACAAGGGAAAAGATACAAAAGGCAAAAGGGGTAATTTTTCGAGTCTTAAACATCTGTAAAGTTCCTATTAGTTCATTTTGTAGAGACCTGCTTCCTTTAGAATAGGAGTGTAGGCATCGATAAGAGTCTGATCATATGCAGTATAATCTTCAAGTTTTTTAAAGAATGGAATAAGTCCTTTTTCTTTCATGAAACTTTGAAAACCTTCACTGTTAAAAGCTTTCTCGGCCATATCAGCTAAATATTGTTCTCTTTCTGGGCTTGTTCCTTTTTTTACACAAATAGCTCTGAAAGAACCACCTGGAACTTCAAAATCGTATCCGCATTCTGCAAGAGTTGGAACATCGCTAAGTTCTGATTTAATACTTCTATCTGGAGTAAGAATTACAAGAGGAATTAAACCATCAAGGTTGTTAATAACTTCACTTTGGCTGAAAATACCAGCTTCTGCATGTCCTCCAAGAACTGCAGGAATTAGTTCTGCCCCACCATTGAATGATGTTACATTAAAAGTTTTTCCAAAATTTAAATTGATTCCAATTGATGCTACACCAGTAGCTCCAGTTTGACCAGAATTTCCTAAAACAATTGTTCCAGGAGTTTTTTCAGCAGCCTCTACTAATTCTTGAAAAGTTTTATAAGGGCTTTTTTTATTTACTGCTATGATGAAAGGGTCCCAGTTTAAACTTGCGATGTGATCAAGTTCTTTAAAACCTTCTGTTGTACCTTGAAGAGTTGCACTTACTGTATGAGTACCTGCTCCAAGCATCATGTAACCATCAGCTTCACCGTTAAGCAATTCATTTGTTCCAACAGCACTACTTCCACCAGGAATGTTTGTAATAATAACATTTTGACCTGTTACCTTTTTAAATTCCTCAGCAAATGCTCTGAAAATTAAATCTGTACCACCGCCTGCACTGAAACCAACAACAAAGTTGAAATTCTTTTCAGGATCCGGGAATGTTTGTTCTTCTGTCTGAGCTGCAGCAAAGACAGAACCAGTGAATAACGAGAAAATAACTAGAATAATAAGAAATTTTTTCATAAAGTTTCCTCCGCTGCCAATAATAACATATTGACATAAAAAATCAAGTAAAAGTATGAAATATTACGCTTTCTTTCGTTTTGTAAGAAAATACAAAAATAAGAAGCTTTTCTGGGCTTTATGATTTCCTTCCTAATAGTACTGGTATTAAGTCTTCTCTTTTCTCTTTTACTAAAGCTTCAAGCACAAGATGTCTATTTTCAGGGCGGTTAAATTGTAATAAAGCTCTTTGGAGATGCTTTTCTCTTCCTTTTGGAACATATACTTTTTCAAAATTCTTACCAATGCGTGGATCTAACCCTGTATAATACATACAAGTGCTTGCTGACCCAGGTGTTGGGTAAAATTCTTGAACTTGCTCTGGTATAAAATGATGTTTTTTTAGATATAATGAAAGCTCTATTGCATCCTTTAAAGTAGAACCGGGATGAGAAGCAATTAGATAAGGAAGAATATATTGTTTCTTGCCTGCCTTTTTGTTTGCTTCATTAAAGGCTTTAACAAAGTCTTCATAAACTGAAACAGGGCATTTTCCCATTTTCTCAAGAACTTCATCTACAATATGTTCAGGTGCAACGCGAAGTTGCCCACTTACATGGTTTTCTGCCAATGATTTGAGAAAGCGATGTTGCATTTCAGGTTTTGCAACTAACATCAAATAATCAAAACGAATCCCAGAGCGGATAAAGACTTTTTTAATTCCAGGAAGTTCTTTTACTTGGTCTAACATTTCAAGATATTTTTCATGTGAATCTTTGATATTCGGACAAGGCGTAGGAAAAAGACATTGTCTGTTCGAACAAGGTCCATCCTTAAGTTGTTTATCACAACTTGGAGCGAGAAAGTTTGCTGTTGGGCCACCAATATCATGAATATAACCTTTAAAGTCCGGATGAGATGAAAGTTCTTTTGCTTCTTTTACTACTGAAGCAGTACTTCTAGCTTGAATAATTCTGCCTTGATGGGCTGTTATTGCACAGAAAGAACAGCCACCAAAGCAACCTCTATTACAAGTTATCGAAAATTGAACCTCATTTAAACCAGGAACTCCTCCATCTTTTTCATAATCTGGATGAGATAGTCGAGTAAAAAACAAATCATTGTAAAGACTGTCCATTTGGCTCTCAGTTAATGGAAGAGCTGGTGGATTTTCTATTACTTGACTGTTCATACAATTTTGTACAATTACCATAGGTTTAAAAGGGTTTTCATGTTTTTCTTGTTGTTGAAAAGCTAAAGCATAGGCTTTTTTGCCCTTTTCAGTAGGAGTATTACTTTTTATATCTCTTTCACTTACTTCTTCAAAAGAAGGTAGAAAGACTTGAGGATATTCTTTTGTTTGATCAATATCTGTTTTATGTCTTAAATAAGCTGTTCCAAGAATATTAGTCAAATCTTTTATATTTTCACCATCTTTTAATCTTTTTGCAATTTCTAATGTTTGGTTTTCTCCCATTCCGTAAACCAAAAGATCTGCTTTGCTATCAAATAAAATGCTTTTTCTCACCTTATCTTGCCAATAATCATAGTGTGCAAAACGTCTTAAAGAACCTTCAATTCCACCTATTATTATAGGAACATCTTTAAAAGCTTGTTTTGCTCTCATACAATATGTAATAAGGGCTCTATCCGGTCTTTTTCCAGCCTTTCCTCCTGGAGAATAGGCATCTTGGCTTCTTTTCTTTAAAGCCGAAGTATAATGACAGACCATAGAATCAATATTGCCCGCTGATATCATAACACATAGTTTTGGGCTTCCGAGTTTTATGAAGTCATCAAGTCGATCCCATCGAGGTTGTGCAATAATACCAACTGTATATCCTTGACTTTCAAGTAACCTTCCTAGAAGAGCTGCAGCAAAAGTTGGATGATCTACATATGCGTCACCAGTGATAAAAAGTATATCTACATTTTCAATTTTTCTTTCCTGTAAATCAAATTTACTGGTTGGTAAAAATTTATTTCTTGAAATCATTATTTTCCTCTTTCCTTTTCGATTTTATACTAAAGTACAAAATAAAGGAAGAA
>Ga0265294_10002695_pt1 | contig 23188 bp, 18 predicted proteins | sample MunlanPumphouse3_FD_192504 | JGI IMG/M metagenome (GOLD analysis project Ga0265294, IMG submission 192504) | Groundwater microbial communities from a municipal landfill in Southern Ontario, Canada - Pumphouse #3 | ecosystem: Environmental > Aquatic > Deep subsurface > Groundwater | place... | reverse complement strand
CGCAAGCTGCCCGCGCTGCTGGTGCGTACGGGCGAGCATCGCTCCGCCCTGGTGGTGGAAGGGTTGCACGGCAGCCGCGAAATCGTGGTCAAGCCGATGGGCGCGCAGCTCAGCACGGTGCGGGGCATTTCCGGCGCCACCATCCTCGGCGACGGCCGTGTCGTGCTGATTCTGGATCTGGGCACCTTGGTGCGTCTGGATGCCGCCATGCCGTTGGCAGTGGTGGAGGAGGCGCAGCCTATGTCCGTCGATTCGCGCGCATCCGATATCACTGTCATGGTGGTGGACGACTCCATCACCGTGCGCAAGGTCACGGCACGCCTGCTGGAACGGCACGACATGAAGGTGCTCACCGCCAGGGACGGTGTGGACGCGTTGGCCGTTCTTCAGGAGCACCGCCCCGACGTGGTGCTGCTGGATATCGAAATGCCGCGTATGGACGGGTACGAGCTGGCGACCCATATCCGCAACGAGGAGCGCCTGCGCGATCTGCCGATCATCATGATCACGTCCCGGACGGGCGAAAAACATCGGCGCCGCGCCCTGGAGATCGGCGTGAACCGTTATCTGGGCAAGCCGTATCAGGAGGCCGAGTTGCTGGAGCATATCCGGGAAGTGGTCGCAAACGCTCGGGCGCGAGAGTTGGTGAGCTGAAATGAGACGGTCAGCGGCGCAGCGGGCACGCAGGAAGATGCGTCCATGACTGGAGGATATCCCAATGGATGAGACGATCCGTCCGATACGCAGTATGCTCATCCCCTTGGCGGAGGTGTTGGCGGTGGTGCCCGGTACCACCGTTGCCGAGATCATTCCGTATCAGGAGCCACGGCTGCCGGGCGATGCGCCTGCGTGGCTGCTCGGGAGCATCGCGTGGCGGGATCTGGAGATCCCTCTCGTGTCTTTCGAAGGCGTGACCTTCGGAGCATTGCCGCCGCGTGGTCCTCGGGCGCGCATCGCGGTGTTCAATACCCTGAGCGGTGATTCCAGCCTTCCGTTCTGGGCGCTCCTGATCCAGGATATTCCGCGGCAAATCTCCGTGGACGACAGTACAATTGCATCTGTGCCGGACGACGAAGTCGTAAGACCGGGTGTTTTAAGTTATGTTCTGATACAGGGCGAGCGCGCGATCATTCCCGATTTGGATTACCTGGAAGGTCTGGCGCGCAAGGCCGCGCTTAGCGAGACGGCTGCACAGGACGATAGCGGCTATGAGACCGCCGCAGCCGACGATGAGCGTACAATATGAAAGACATATAAAAGAAAAATATATCAGGTATGAGAGCGCATACATGAGAAGAATCAGTAAATTTTTTCCAGCCGTCATCCTTGCTTTTGGGGGGCTGCTTTCATCGGGCGTGACCATGGCGGAACAGGAGGTCCCGACGACCCTGTCTCCCGAATTCCAAGCGAAGCTGCAGACCATGCTCAGGGAAGTGAATTCGGATGCCGCCAAGAGGGAGGCTGTGATGAGCGCGGGCAGGGATCGAGCCATCTTCTGCAGCTATTGTCATGGCATGGACGGGAACAGCGAACAGCCGGACTATCCCAATCTCGCGGGCCAGAATCCCTTGTATCTGTTGGAGCAGATCGAAAAGTTTGCCGACGGGCGCCGCAAGAAGCCGGTCATGAACGCGCTGTCCGAGATCTTCACGACGGACGAAAAGATGCTGCTCGCCGTGTATTATGCGATCAGCCCGCTGAAACCCGCGAATGCGGACCCCGCCATTGCACAATTGGGAGAGTCGCTGTACCAAAACCGTTGCATGGCATGCCATGGCCCCGATGGACGCGGTGAGAAGGGCTTTGCGCGCCTGGCGGGACAAAAACCCGATTACGTGAAAAAAGTGCTCAAAGGGTTCCGTATGGGCACGGACAAACGCCAGAATCCCTTGATGCAGGCGGTGGCGAGCACCCTCAGCGATACCCAGATCGAGGCCGTGGCGGCATACGTTGCCAATCTGCGCTGATCCTGGAAACACGGGCCTGAGACGCGGGCCCGTTCCCCCTCTCTGTATCGAATCCAATCCCGTCGTCCAGATCGCGGTCGGTGTCGGCCTGCGTCGCAGGCTGACGCCGCCTCCCGCTCGCGGGGCAGCAACCACCGGTTGCTGCCTCACGAGCGGGCCAGATCGCCCCATAGCGTCTGTAGGACCGACAGGGCCACGACCGCTGCGGTTTCCGTGCGCAGTATCCTGGGGCCGAGGCGCAAGCCGATGTATCCGGCATCCTGGGCTTGCGTGAACTCTTCGGGCGCAAATCCGCCCTCCGGCCCGATCAGCAGGCTTACCGGCCCGGTGGGCGGCGCTACGCCGGTCAGGTCCAAGGGCGCCTCAGGGTGCAGGATCAGTTTCAGTTCGGCGGTGTCGCGCCGCAGCCAATCGTCGAGATCCACCGGCTCGGATACCAATGGCAAACGGTTGCGACCGCATTGTTCGCATGCGCTGTTGACCACGCCCTGCCAATGGCGCACCCGCTTGTCCAGCCGCTCACCCTGGAGGTTTACCACGCTGCGCCGGCAGAAGACGGGCACGATGTGATTGACGCCAAGTTCGACGGCCTTCTGGATGGTGTAGTCCATCCGCTCCCCACGCGAGATGCCCTGCGCCAGGGTGATGTGCAACGGGGATTCCGCCTCACGGTCGATGGCGTCGCCCACCGCCACGTCCACCTGGTGCTTGTTCAGCCGTTCCAGCACCGCTTGGTACTCGCCTCCCGTGCCGTTGAACAGCACCAGTTGTGCGCCGGGTTTCAGCCGTAGTACGCGGGTGACATGGTTGGCCGCCGCCTCGGGCAGTGTAACGATACTACCGCTGCGCAGCGGGGCAGGGACATGGATACGTGGGATGCGCATGAAAACTTCAAGACCTTGTTTGCATCATCGATCAGGCATCCGCGGTTGCCAGGCAAATGCCCTCCCGGGCGACCTCGGCCAGATGACGTATCTGCTCCGGTGTAATGACATAGGGCGGCATGAAATAAACGACGTTGCCGAGCGGACGCAGCAACACCCCGCGGGTCAGTGCATGCTGGTACACCCGCAGGCCGCGCCGCTCCTGCCAGGGAAACGGTTCGCGCCCGGCCTTGTTGCGCACCATCTCGATGGCGAGGATCATGCCGCGCTGGCGCACCTCGCCAACATGGGGATGGTCCGCAAGCTCCGCCGTGGCTTCGCGCATCGCGGCAGACAGCGCCTCGTTACGCTCCAGCACGGCGTCCTGGGCGAAGATGTCCAGTGTCGCCAGCGCCGCCCGGCATCCCAGCGGATTTCCGGTGTAGCTGTGGGAGTGCAGGAAGGCGCGCAAGGTTTCGTATTCGGCATAAAACGCCTGGAAGACCGCATCGCGCGTCAGCACCACCGACAGCGGCAGATACCCCCCGGTCAGCCCCTTGGACAGGCACAGGAAGTCGGGGCTGATGTTGGCCTGCTCGCACGCGAACATGGTGCCGGTACGTCCGAAACCCACCGCGATCTCGTCGGCAATCAGGTGGACGCCGTAACGGTCGCAGGCGTCGCGCAGCAGCCGCAGGTAAACGGGATCGTACATCCGCATGTAGCCCGCGCATTGCACCAGGGGCTCCACGATGACGGCGCAGGTTTCCGCGGCATGCTCGGCCAGGGTCTGCTCCATGTGCGCAAACATGCGCCGGGAGTAGTCGGCGCAGCTCTCGCCCGGCTCCCGGTGGAAGCAATCCGGAGAGGGAACGGCGATGGCCTGCATCAGGAGCGGCGCGTAGGTCTCCTTGTAGAGGGACACATCGCCCACGGCCAATGCGCCCAGTGTCTCGCCGTGGTAGCTGTTGGTCAGCGTGATGAACTTGGTCTTGCCCGCCGCTCCGCTGTTGCGCCAGTAGTGGTAGCTCATCTTGAGGGCCACCTCGATGGCGGATGAGCCGTTGTCCGCGTAAAAGCAGCGGTTCAGGCCGGGCGGGGCGAGCTGCGTCAGTCTTTCCGAGAGCTCGATCACCGGTTCGTGGGTGAAGCCCGCCAGCAGCACATGCTCCAGCGTATCCAATTGCGCGCGCAGCGCGGCGTTGATGCGGGGATTGCAGTGGCCGAAGAGATTGACCCACCAGGAGCTGATGGCATCGAGGTAGCGGTTGCCGTCGAAATCCTCCAGCCACACCCCTTCGCCGCGGCGGATGGGGATCAGAGGCAGCCGCTCATGGTCCTTCATCTGCGTGCAGGGATGCCAGACCACGGCCAGATCGCGCTGCATCCACTTGGAGTTGCTCGTCATCTGCAGTCTTCCAGAGAACTCTGAAAAGACTCAACGCGAAGGCGCGAAGGCGCAAAGAAGAGCCATTCGATTCTTATCTTTCTTTGCGCCTTTGCGTCTCTGCGTTGGCTGTTGCGTCACGCCCGCCCGAGGCCGAGGTTGCGCCAGATGGCCACCGTTGGGCCTGCCTGATTCATGGTGTAGAAATGCAGCCCCGGCGCGCCCTCTTCCAGCAAGCGTCGGCACAGCTCCGTCACCACATCGAGTCCGAACGCGCGGATGGATTCCATGTCATCCAGGTAGCCCTCGAGCCGTTTGCGCAGCCAGCGCGGGATCTCCGCCCCGCAGGCGTCGGAGAAACGGGCGAGCTGGCTGAAGTTGGTGATTGGCATGATGCCGGGCACGATCGGGACGTCCAGTCCGACGCGCTCGCAGCTCTCCACGAACCGCAGGTAGGCGTCGATGTTGTAGAAGTACTGTGTGATGGCGCTGTTGGCACCCGCCTCCACCTTGCGCTTGAAGTTCAGAAGATCGGCCTGGGCGCTGGGGGCTTGCGGGTGCACTTCCGGATAGGCGGCCACCTCGATGAAGAAGTGATCGCCGGTCTCCGCGCGGATGAACTCCACCAGCTCGTTGGCATAACGGAACTCGCCGGCCTCCACCATCCCGGAGGGCATGTCGCCCCGCAGGGCGACGATATGGCGAATACCCTGCGCCATGTAGTTGCGGAGGATCGAACGGATATTCTCCTGTGTCGAGCCGATGCAGGACAGATGGGGCGCGGCCTCGATGCCGGAATCGCGCTGGATCTCCAGCACGGTGGCGAAGGTGCGCTCCTGGGTTGATCCGCCGGCGCCATACGTCACCGAGAAAAAACGTGGCTTGAGCTGCGCCAGCGCTTCCCGCGTCTGGCGCAGCTTCGCCATCCCTTCTTCCGTCTTCGGCGGGAAAAATTCGAAGCTGAAGACGGGGGCATATTTTGTTTGCGATTTCATGTGGCCCGCACTCAGTAACGGTAGTGGTTGGGCTTGTACGGTCCTTCTACCGGCACGCCGATATACGCCGCCTGCTCGGCCGTAAGCTTGGTGAGCTCGGCGCCGATCTTCTTGAGATGCAGGCGCGCGACCTTTTCATCCAGATGCTTGGGCAGCACGTACACCTGCTTCGCGTAGTTCTGGTGGTGGTTGAAGAGCTCCATCTGCGCGATCACCTGGTTGGTGAAGGAGGCGGACATCACGAAGCTGGGATGCCCGGTGGCGCAGCCCAGATTCACCAGCCGGCCTTTGGCGAGCACGATGATCTTCTTGCCGTCCGGGAAGATCACGTGATCCACCTGGGGCTTGATCTCTTCCCATTGGTACTTCTCCAGCGAGGCGATGTCGATCTCGGAATCGAAATGGCCGATGTTGCACACGATCGCCTCGTTCTTCATCGCCGCCATGTGGTCATGGGTGATGACGTGAAGATTGCCGGTGGCGGTGACGAAAATGTCGGCCTTGTCGGCCGCGTAATCCATGGTCACCACGCGGTAGCCTTCCATCGCCGCCTGCAGGGCGCAGATGGGGTCGATCTCGGTCACCCATACCGTGGCGCCCATGCCGCGGAAGGCCTGGGCGCAGCCCTTGCCCACGTCGCCGTAACCGGCCACCACGCAGATCTTGCCGGCGATCATCACGTCGGTGGCGCGCTTGATGCCGTCGATGAGCGACTCGCGGCAACCGTACAGGTTGTCGAACTTGCTCTTGGTGACCGAGTCGTTGACGTTCATGGCGGGGAACAGCAGTTCGCCGCGCTCCTGCATTTGATACAGGCGATGCACGCCCGTCGTCGTTTCCTCGGTGACGCCGCGGATGCCCTGGGCGATCCGGGTCCACTTCTGCGGGTCCTTCGCGATGCTCTGCTTGAGCAGGGCGAGAAACACCTTCCACTCGTGCGAGGCGTTCGCTTCCGCCTCCGGCACCTTGCCGGCCGTTTCGAACTCCTTGCCTTTGTGCACCAGCAGTGTCGCATCGCCGCCGTCGTCCAGGATCATGTTGGGGCCCTTGCCGTCCGGCCAGGTCAGCGCCTGCTCGGTGCACCACCAGTACTCTTCCAGCGTCTCGCCCTTCCAGGCGAACACCGGGATACCGGCTGCGGCGATGGCGGCGGCGGCATGGTCCTGGGTGGAGTAGATGTTGCAGGAGGCCCACCGCACTTCCGCCCCGAGTTCCACCAGGGTCTCGATCAGGACGGCGGTCTGGATGGTCATGTGCAGGGAGCCGGAGATGCGGGCACCCTTAAGCGGTTTCTGGGCGCCGTACTCTTCGCGCAGGGCCATGAGGCCGGGCATCTCGGTCTCGGCGATCCGGATCTCCTTGCGGCCCCATTCGGCCAAGCCGATGTCGGCCACTTTGTAGTCGGAGAAGTTCTGGTTGATCACAGCGTTCATCATGCATGCTCCTAATGATGAGTGAGCGCCGTTGCAAATTAACGGAGACAGCCCTCTGAGCCTGGCAGGCGGGGTGCCTGTTGCAACGCTCCTCAGAGGGCTGTGGTGCCGCCTTCGCAGGCGGCGGACTTCAAGTTCGGACTGAAGGGGTCACAGTCCCGCGGCCGCGCGCAGCGCCTCGGCCTTGTCGGTGCGTTCCCAGGGCAGATCCACGTCATCGCGTCCGAAGTGCCCGTAGGCCGCGGTGGGGAGATAGATCGGCCGCAGCAGGTCCAGCGCCTTGATGATGCCGCGCGGGCGCAGGTCGAAGTGCGCGCGCACCAGTTCGATGATGCGGTCGTCGTCCACCCGCCCGGTGCCGAAGGTCTCGACGCTGATGGAGGTGGGCTCCGCCACGCCGATGGCGTAGGAGAGCTGGATCTCGCAGCGCTCGGCCAAGCCTGCCGCCACGATGTTCTTCGCCACGTAGCGTCCGGCGTAGGCCGCGGAGCGGTCCACCTTGGACGGGTCCTTGCCCGAGAAGCAGCCGCCGCCGTGGCGCGCCATGCCGCCGTAGGAATCGACGATGATCTTGCGCCCGGTCAGGCCGCAGTCGCCCATGGGGCCGCCGATCACGAACCGGCCGGTGGGGTTGATGTAGATGCGGGTCTGCTGGGTGATCCATTCGCGCGGCAGCACCGGCAGGATGATCTCCTCCAGCACGGCCTCCTTGAGCACCTCGTAGCCGATCTCCGGGCTGTGCTGGGTGGAGAGCACTACGGCGTCCACCGCGACGGGCTGCCCGCCTTCATAGCGCATCGTCACCTGGCTCTTGGCATCGGGACGCAGCCAGGGGAGTGTGCCGTTCTTGCGCACCTCGGCTTGGCGGCGCATCAGCCGGTGCGCGTAGGCGATGGGCGCCGGCATCAGCACGTCCGTTTCGTTGGTGGCATAGCCGAACATCATGCCCTGATCGCCCGCGCCTTGCGCCAGCTCGTCAGCCCGATCCACGCCTTGGGCGATGTCGGGCGACTGTTTGCCCACCGCCACCAGTACGGCGCAGGTTTCCCAATCGAATCCCATCTCGGAGCCGTTGTAGCCGATCTGACGAATGGTGGTGCGCGCGATCTGCTCGTAGTCCACCACGGCGGAGGTGGTAATCTCGCCGGCGATCAGCACCATCCCGGTCTTGACCAGCGTCTCGCATGCGACCCGGGCGCGCGGATCCTGGGCGATGATTGCGTCCAGGACGGCATCAGAAATCTGATCGGCCACCTTGTCCGGATGCCCCTCCGACACGGACTCGGAGGTAAATAGCTGATTGAATGCCATTTGGTCCCCTTAAATATGCATCATGCCAAATATCGTAGTTTACTCGCCCTGCGCGATTTTTACACTGAGATAACACGTCAACCAAGTCTCATCCGGCCCGATGCCGCCGTGAGCCAGGCGAGGTTTCGACGGTGTTGGACGGGTGTTTCGTGGCGTGCGCCGCGCCGCATTGCCATTTTCCAGAAGCGAATCTGGATAATTCCTATTTCTAGGGGTATAGCTTTGGACGCTATTGCCGAACGGTATCTTCTGAGCAAGAATTAGGAACTCCGGAAGGGAGGCTGAGTCAGCCAAGTCAAGGACCGGCCCGGTTTTTTCTGTCGGAGCACTGTCCCCAGAGTGCGTAAGTTACGGAGCGCGTAGCGCGCCGTTTCGCGCCCCTTGCCCTCGGGATGGAAGGGCTTCAGCAGCAGTTCATTATACAAGTGCCGAACGGCGGAAGGAGTATTTGGCAGCCGTCGGCCACGCGGTTTACAGGCTGAAAGGGTACATCTGCCTGGTCCCCTTTTCTTGATCTGACTGTAGGAGAAATGCATGCCTTCGCGTAGAGAACTTGCCAATGCCATTCGTGCCCTCAGCATGGATGCGGTACAGAAGGCCAATTCTGGCCACCCGGGCGCCCCCATGGGAATGGCGGATATTGCCGAAGTACTGTGGAACGACTTCATGCGCCACAACCCCGCCAACCCGAAATGGCCCAACCGCGACCGTTTCGTGCTGTCCAACGGCCATGGGTCGATGCTGATCTACTCCCTGTTGCACTTGACCGGCTATCCGGTCGGCATGGACGACATCCAGCAGTTCCGTCAACTCCACTCCAAGACCCCCGGTCACCCGGAATACGGCTACACTCCTGGGGTTGAGACCACCACCGGCCCGCTGGGTCAAGGCATCACCAACGCGGTGGGCATGGCGATTGCGGAAAAGGTCTTGGCCGGCCAGTTCAACCGCGAAGGCCACAAGATCGTCGATCATTACACCTATGTCTTCCTGGGCGACGGTTGCATGATGGAAGGCATCTCCCACGAGGCCTGCTCGCTGGCCGGCACCCTGGGCCTTGGCAAGCTGATCGCCTTCTATGACGACAATGGCATCTCCATCGACGGCCACGTGAAGGGATGGTTCACCGATGATACCCCCAAACGTTTCGAGGCTTATGGCTGGCACGTGGTGCGCGATGTCGACGGTCACAACGCCGAAGCCATTCTAAAGGCAGTGCACGAGGCCCGCTCCGTCAACGACAAGCCCAGCCTGATCTGCTGCAAGACCGTGATCGGTTACGGCGCCCCGAACCTGTGCGGCAGCCACGATTGCCACGGCGCCCCGCTGGGCAACGACGAAGTCGCCGCCGCCCGCGAAAACCTGGGCTGGAAGCATGAGCCGTTCGTGATCCCGGACGAGATCTACCAGGGTTGGGACGCCAAGGCCAAGGGCGCGAAGTGGGAAGCGGAATGGAACGAGAAATTCGCCGCTTATAAAAAGGAATACCCGGAGCTCGCCGCCGAATTCGAGCGCCGTATGAGGGGTGACCTGCCCGAGGACTGGGTGCAGAAGGCGGCGGAATATATCAACGCCGTCAACGAGAAGGCCGAGACCATCGCGACCCGCAAGGCCTCCCAGAATGCCATCAACGGCTATGCCCCGCTGCTGCCCGAGATCATCGGCGGTTCCGCGGATCTGGCCGGCTCCAACCTTACGTTGTGGAAGGAGGCCAAGGGCGTCAGCAACACCATCTCCGATGGCAACTACATCTATTACGGCGTGCGCGAGTTCGGCATGTCCGCAATCATGAACGGCATCGCGCTGCACGGCGGCTTCATCCCCTACGGCGGCACCTTCCTGGTGTTCTCCGACTATGCGCGCAACGCCCTGCGCATGTCTGCCCTGATGAAACAGCGGGTCATCTATGTCTTTACCCACGACTCCATCGGTCTGGGCGAGGACGGCCCGACTCATCAGCCCATCGAGCATGTCGCCTCGTTGCGCATCATTCCCAACATGTCCGTCTGGCGTCCTGCCGACGCAGTGGAGACGGCGGTGGCCTGGAAGGCCGCCCTTGAGCGCAAGGACGGCCCCACCAGCCTGATCCTGTCGCGCCAGAACCTCAAGCATCAGTCGCGCGATGCCGCAACTCTTGCGAATATCGCGAAGGGCGGCTACGTGTTGAAGGATTGCGAAGGCGTTCCGCAGGCCATCTTGATCGCCACCGGCTCCGAGGTCGCCCTGGCGGTGGATGCGGCAGCGGTCCTGGCGGAAAAGGGCATCAAGGTCCGTGTGGTTTCCATGCCCTCCACCGACACGTTCGACGCTCAGGATGCCGCCTATCGCGAGTCGGTACTGCCCTCGGCGGTCACGGCGCGGGTCGCCGTGGAGGCGGGCGTGACGGACTGCTGGATGAAGTATGTGGGCTGCAAGGGCAGGGTGGTCGGTATCAACCGCTTCGGCGAGTCCGCCCCTGCCGGCGTGCTGTTCAAGGAGTTCGGATTTACCGTGGATAACGTGGTCAAAGCGGTTGAGGAAGTCCTGTAACCGCACTGCGTTGGCGCGGCGGGGTGGCGCGAGCGGATCTCGGGTGCCCCAAGTTCGCGCAGGGTTTTATTCAACAAACAGTGGAGATGAGAAATGGCGATTAAAGTTGCTATCAACGGCTATGGCCGTATCGGCCGCAACGTGCTGCGTGCCCTGTACGAGTCCGGCCGCAAGGACATCCAGATCGTAGCCGTCAACGACCTGGGCAACGCTGAAACCAACGCCCACCTGACCCGTTACGACACGGTGCACGGCAAATTCAACGGCACCGTTCAAGTGGAAGGCGACTACCTGGTCGTCAACGGCGACAAGATCCGCGCCTGCGCCGAGCGCGATCCTGCCAAGTTGCCCTGGAAAGAACTGGGCGTTGACGTGGTGATGGAATGCACCGGCATCTTCCGCAACAAGACCAAGTGCCAGGCGCACCTCGATGCCGGCGCCAAGAAGGTCATCATCTCCGCGCCGGCCGACAAGAACGAGTGTGATGCCACCGTCGTGTACGGTGTGAACCATGGCGTGCTGAAGGCGAGCCACACGGTCATCTCCAACGCCTCCTGCACCACCAACTGCCTGGCCCCGCTGGTCAAGCCGTTGAACGACAAGATCGGTCTGGTGAGCGGCTTGATGACCACTGTGCACTCCTACACCAATGACCAGGTGCTGACCGACGTCTACCACAGCGACCTGTACCGCGCCCGCGCCGCCGCGTACAACATGATCCCCACCAAGACCGGCGCTGCGCAGGCGGTCGGCTTGGTGCTGCCCGAGCTGGACGGCAAGCTCTCCGGCTTCGCCATCCGCGTGCCCACCATCAACGTCTCCGTGGTGGACCTGACCTTCGTGGCCGCCCGCGAGACCTCCAAGGATGAAATCAACGCCATCATGAAGGAGGCCGCCGAGGGCGAGTTGAAGGGCATCCTGGACTACAACGACAAGCCGCTGGTCTCCAGCGACTTCAACCACACCGCCGTGTCCTCGACCTTCGATTCCACCCAGACCAAGGTCGTCGGCAACCTGGTCAAGGTGCTGGCCTGGTACGACAACGAATGGGGCTTCTCCAACCGCATGCTCGACACCTGCGTTGCGTTGATGAACGCCAAGTAAGAAAGAAAACACCGCCCGGCTCGCCCGGGCGGTGTTTTTTGCGGGATGCTCAACGCAAGGGTGCCGGAGGGCACGTGCATGTGGGTCATGACGCCTCGGTCGGGCCGTGGGCCGTCCGCGCGGCGAGCTGCCGTATCTGAGTGTCCTCCCCGCGTGCCTTTGTGTTGATCATCCAGGACCCAAGGAGTAGAGCCATGTCCGTTATCAAAATGACCGACCTCGATCTCGCGGGCAAGCGCGTACTGATACGCGCCGACCTGAACGTGCCGGTGAAGGACGGCAAGGTCACGTCCGATGCCCGCATCAAGGCTTCCATGCCTACCATCGAGCACTGCCTGAAGGCCGGCGCCAAGGTGATGGTGATGAGCCATCTGGGCCGTCCGACCGAAGGCGAATACAGCGAAGAGAATTCCCTCAAGCCCGTTGCCGAGGATATCTCCAAGAAGCTCGGCAAGCCCGTGCGCCTGATCAAGGACTGGGTGGAGGGCGGCTTCGACGTCGCCCCTGGCGAACTGGTGCTGCTTGAAAACGTGCGCTTCAACAAGGGCGAGAAAAAGAACGTCGACGAGACCGCCAAGAAATACGCCGCGCTGTGCGACGTGTTCGTGATGGACGCCTTCGGCACCGCGCACCGCGCGGAGGCCTCCACCCACGGTGTAGCGAAGTTCGCGCCCGTGGCGGCGGCAGGCATCCTGCTCACCCAGGAGCTCGACGCGCTCAACAAGGCCCTCGCCAACCCGGCGCGCCCCATGGTCGCCATCGTCGGCGGCGCCAAGGTCTCGACCAAGCTGACCGTGCTCGAGTCGCTGTCCGAGAAGGTGGATCAGCTCGTGGTGGGCGGCGGCATCGCCAACACCTTCCTTGCCGCTGCCGGCAAGCCCATCGGCAAGTCACTGAGCGAACCCGACCTTATCCCGACCGCCAAGGCGCTGATGGAAAAGATGAACAAGCGCGGTGCAACGATTCCGATCGCCGTGGACGTAGTGGTCGGCAAGAAGTTCGATGCCAGTGAGCCGGCGGTGCTGAAGGACGCGGGCGCGGTGGCCGATGACGACATGATCTTCGACATCGGCCCCAAGAGCGCGCAGGAGCTCGCCGACATCATCATGAAGGCGGGTACCGTGGTGTGGAACGGCCCGGTGGGCGTGTTCGAGTTCGATCAGTTCGGGGCGGGGACCAAGACCATCGCCGAGGCCATTGCGAACACCAAGGCGTTCACGTTGGCCGGCGGCGGCGATACCATTGCGGCCATCCAGAAATACGGCATCTACGACAAGGTGTCTTACATCTCGACTGCGGGCGGCGCGTTCCTCGAGTTTCTCGAAGGCAAGAAATTGCCCGCTGTCGCCATTCTGGAAGAGCGTGCTGCGAAGTAGTTACGCGCAAAAGCGCCGCGCGTGGCTTACATTATGTCATGCCCGGGGCCATGCGGCCCCGGGGCATCCGGCATGATGGCTTCCCGTTTTGTTGCAGCGCTTCTGGAGCAAGACACTTGTTGAGAAGAACCAAGATTGTAGCCACTTTGGGCCCGGCGACGGACGATCCCAAGGTCCTGGACGAAATGATCCAGGCCGGCATCGACGTGGTACGCGTCAATTTCTCCCACGGTTCGCCGGAGGATCATATCCGGCGCGCCGAGACGGTGCGTAATCGGGCACGTGCCCACGGCAGACACGTGGGCGTACTCGCCGATCTGCAGGGACCCAAGATTCGCATCGAGCGTTTCCGGGACGGTAAGGTCTTCCTCGAAGAGGGTGCAACCTTCACCCTGGATGCCAATTGGCCCGCCGATCAAGGAAATGACGAGCGGGTGGGGGTGACGTACAAGGGTCTGCCCGCCGATGTCACGCGCGGCGATACCTTGTTGCTCGACGACGGCTGCATCGTCCTGTGGGTCGATCGGGTCGAGGGGGCGGAGATCGTGTGCCGTGTGGTCAATGGCGGCGTGCTCTCCAACAACAAGGGCATCAACCGTCAGGGCGGCGGCCTCTCGGCCAAGGCCCTCACCGACAAGGACCGCGCCGACATCAAGGTCGCGGCTGCCATGGAGGCGGACTACGTGGCCGTCTCCTTCCCGCGCAATGCAGCCGATATCCATGAGGCGCGCGAACTGCTGCGAGCGGCCGGAGGCCATGGCGGCATTGTCGCCAAGATCGAGCGGGCCGAGGCGGTGGCGGCGCTGGACGAGATCATCGCCGCCGCCGACGCCGTCATGATCGCCCGTGGCGACCTGGGCGTGGAGATCGGCGACGCCGAGCTTCCCGCCGTGCAGAAGCGCATCATCCATCAGGCGCGTTCCATGGATCGCGTCGTGATCACCGCGACCCAGATGATGCAGTCCATGGTGGATAGCCCGATCCCGACCCGCGCGGAGGTCTTCGACGTGGCCAACGCCGTGCTCGACGGCACGGATGCGGTCATGCTCTCGGCCGAGACCGCTACTGGCAAGAATCCGGCCAAAGCGGTGGCGGCCATGGACCGCATTTGCCGCGGCGCCGAGAAGGAGCGTGTGGCCAAGGTATCGAGCCACCGCATCAACACCCAGTTCCGGCGCATCGACGAGGCCATCGCCATGGCCGCCATGTATACGGCGAACCATCTCGGCGTGCGGGCGATCGCGGCGTTGACGGAATCGGGCGCCACGCCGCTCTGGATGTCGCGCATCAGTTCCGGCATCCCCATCTACGCCTTGACGCGTCATGTGGCGACGCGGCGCAAGGTCACGCTGTATCGTGGCGTATATCCGGTCAGCTTCGACGTTACCACCACCGACCACGCCCAGGTCAACAAGGAGGCTATCGACGAGCTGGTCCGCCGCGGGGCGGTGCGGGATGGCGATCTGGTGATCATCACCAAGGGTGATCTGATGGGCGTGCACGGTGGCACGAACGCCATGAAGATCGTGCGGGTTGGTGATATGGTAGTGCCCAAAACCGAATAATGTCCTATCCTGGCGGTCCAGGTGCCGGGCGACAGAGTAGTTTGATGCGGGAGGGAAATCCCTGGCTGAATTACGATGATTCCATTCCTGCTGCCGCATGGCGGAGAATCGTTTTTGCTGCGGGTGAAGACATGGGGCGGCAGATTCTGGCTTATTGACAATCGACTAAGGAGATCGACATGGCACTCATATCGTTGCGCCAACTTCTGGACCACGCAGCCGAGTACGGCTATGGCCTGCCGGCTTTCAACGTGAACAACATGGAGCAGATTCAGGCCATCATGCAGGCCGCCGACGCGCTGGACGCGCCGGTGATCGTACAGGCCTCTGCGGGTGCCCGCTCCTACGCCGGCGAGCCGTTCCTGCGCCATCTGATGCATGCCGCGGTCGAGATGTATCCGCACATTCCGATCTGCGTGCACCAGGACCACGGCGCATCGCCCGCCGTGTGCTTCCGTTCCATCCAGTCCGGTTTCACTTCCGTGATGATGGACGGCTCCCTGATGGAGGATGCCAAGACGCCGTCCACTTATGAGTACAACGTCAACGTCACCCGTCATGTGGTCGAACTGGCTCACGCCTGTGGCGTATCCGTGGAAGGCGAACTGGGCTGCCTGGGCTCCCTCGAGACCGGCAAGGCCGGCGAAGAGGACGGCGTCGGTGCCGAGGGCACCCTGGACCATAGCCAGCTCCTGACCGATCCCGACGAGGCGGCCGATTTCGTGAAGAAGACCAAAGTGGACGCCCTGGCCATCGCCATCGGCACTTCGCATGGCGCCTACAAGTTCACCCGTCCGCCGACAGGCGCGGTGCTGCGCATCGACCGCATCAAGGAGATCCACGCGCGCATCCCCAACACCCACCTGGTGATGCACGGTTCCTCCTCCGTGCCGCAGGAATGGCTCAAGATCATCAACGAGTTCGGCGGCGACATGGGCGAGACCTATGGCGTGCCGGTCGAGGAGATCGTGGAAGGCATCAAGCATGGCGTGCGCAAGGTCAACATCGATACCGACCTGCGCATGGCCTCCACCGGCGCCATCCGCAAGTTCATGGCGGAAAACCGCAAAGAGTTCGATCCGCGCAAGTACCTGAGGGCCGCCAGCAAGGCCATGTCGGAGATCTGTAAGGCCCGTTACGAGGCCTTCGGCGCCGCCGGTCAGGCCTCCAAGATCAAGCCGATCTCCCTGGAAGCGATGTCCAAGCGCTACGCGTCGGGAGAACTGGATCCGAAGGTCAATTAAAACCGATGTAATGCCATCCGGCGCACGGCTCGTGCGCCGGATGATGTAAGCAATAATAAAGGGCGGAGTTCTTCCGCCCTTTATTATTTCCCCACCGTGCCACCGCGCAGTTGTTTGCGATAGGCCGTGTCGGACTTCCGTCTTCACGGCCGGAGGCCATTGCGTCCGACTCGCATCGCTCGGCAACGCTGGGAGTCCCGTTCGCGGCATATCCCGGCAGCGTCACTGGCCAGGAACATATCCGTTCGGCAGCGAATGGGCGATGCCCTTGTGGCAGTCGATGCAGGTCTTGCCCGTGTCGAAGCCCTGGATGTGCTGCGGGACCGCGCGCCGGCCCTGCGCCATGTAGTCCATGGCTTCGTAATCGTGGCAGTTGCGGCACTCGCGCGAGTCCGTCTTCTTCATCCCATTCCATACGTTCTGGGCAAGCTGCAAGCGCTTGGCCTCGAATTTCTCGAGTGTATCGATGCTGCCGAGAACCTTGTGGAGGAGCTCGTTGCTCGCCTGTATCTTGCGGATCATCTTGTGGGTCCATTCCCTTGGCACATGACAGTCGGGGCAGGTTGCCCGTACGCCCGTACGGTTCGAGTAATGAATGGTGTTCTGATATTCACGGTAGACATTTTCCTCCATCTCGTGACAGGAGATGCAGAACGTCTCCGTGTTGGTCGCTTCCATGGCGGTGTTGAAGCCGCCCCAGAAGATGATGCCGGCAAAGAACCCGACCATCAGCAGGGTACCGAGTGAATAGCGGGTGGTGGGGGAGGCCAGTATCCGCCACCAGCGGCCGAGCAGGCCCTGTTTCCTCGATATGATAGTTTGGATTGAAGTGGACATGGCTAGCCTCTCGCTCGTTCTGTTCAGTGTGATGCGCCCTCGTGCGCGGTAAGCCATGGGCGGTGCCGTCCCGCTACGCCACGAGCTGCGCCCGATGGCCGGAATCCGTTAGCCGCTTACCTGCTGCTGATCGCTTCCACGGGTTTGAATGTGTTTTCCACCAGTGGTTTTGCATCCATCTGTGGCACGTGGCATTGCGTGCAGAAGTAGCGTCGTGCCGAGACATCGGCGAGATCGTTGCCGTCGCGATCCTTGAAGTGGGTTTGGCTGATCTTGGTGGCCTTCGCCTCCCTGTACGTCGCCCAGCTATGGCAGGACATGCACTTGTTGAACTTGAGATCCACTTGATAGCCCTCGACAGAATGCGGAATGAGGGGCGGCTGCTGGACATAGTCGCGCTTGATCGGTTCCGTGTCCGGTTGCCACTGCTTCACGGTCGGTGCCACCTCCTGATCGATGGGAATATCTCCGCGTTCCGAAACGATCTTCTGCTGGGCGAAGCCGGCGGGAAGATAAATCAGCGATCCAAGGAGCAATATCGTCCCCAGCACCATCAACTTCTTCATGGTGTAACCTCCTTTTGATTCGTAGGCTGAATGGTTTTCTCATGCGTGGAACTGGTGTTGCCGAACCGGGTTGCGAACCGGAACACATCCTTGGAGCAGATGTCGATACAGCGCCCGCAGTTGGTGCAGTTCGCGGCGAGGATCACAGGTCCTATGCCTTGTTGCGCACCCTTGAGCGCCGGGCGGATGACCTGCGGCTCGGGACACACAACGTAACAGTCCATGCAGTCGTTGCACTGCGCGCGTGCAGCGGCGCTTATCCGCGGCAAGCTCACCATGCCTAACAGGCTGTAAAAGGCGCCGACCGGGCACAGGTGCCCGCACCAGCCGTGCCGGCTGATGAGCAGGTCGAACAGGAATATGCCCAGCACCATCAGCCACGCGGCGCCCATGCCGAATATCAGTCCGCGGAAGACCAGGGAGACCGGATTGACGAGCTCCCACGCAATGGTGCCGCTCGCCGCAGCCAGCACCAGCGTGGCGGCGAGCAGCCAGTAGCGCGTAGTGCGTGAGATGTGGGAATGGTTCTTGATGCCCAGCCGCTCGCGCAGCCAGGCTGCCGTGTCCGTGACGATATTGATCGGGCATACCCATGAGCAGTAAACGCGCCCGCCCACCAAGAGATAGAAGGCGAGCACGATTACCGCGCCGGTGACGGCCGTCGTCTCTGGCGCGTGGCGCGTGAGCAGCGATTGCAGCAGCACGTAGGGATCGGTGAGCGGCAGCGTGTCCAACGTGAGGCTGGAAGCCATGTTGCCCTTGACGATCCAGATCCCGGCCAACGGGCCGAGCAGAAACAGCGCCAGGATGGAGAGCTGGCTGATGCGGCGCAGCAACAGCCATTTATAGGCACGCAGCAAGCCTTTGTCGGCGATTGCCGCGGCTCTGATGCGTTCCGTACGCGCTGCCATCAACGTTCCTCCCTGCCGCGGTTGAGGGTCTTGAGGGGATCGTCGGGGAACGGTGTTGCGCCCTTCTCCTCGATGATCAGGCCGCGCCCCTCATAGTCGTAGCGCATGCCTTCGGGCAAGTTGTAGCGGTGCTCGATGTCGGGGGCGACCAGGCTGCCTCCCGCCTTTTCCTTTTCCTTCCAGCCCAGGCGATAGTGCTGCCCCAGCCTGCCCTTGGCGAGATGCAGCGGTAAGACCTTGATCGCGGCTTCTTCCAGGACGCAGGCCTTTTCGCATTTGCCGCAGCCGGTACAGGCTTCCGAATGCACGATCGGCAGAAACAGCGTATGCTTGCCGCTGCGCGCGTTGTGCAGCGGGTCCAGGGTGATGGCCCGATCGATCATCGGGCACACGCGATAGCAGACGTCGCAGCGCAGCCCCAGAAAATTGAGACAGGTTTCCTGGTCCACCAGCACCGCGAGGCCCATGCGCGCCTTCTCGATGTCGGTGAGCCCGTGATCCAAGGCACCGGTCGGGCAGGCGACGACGCACGGTATGTGATCGCACATCTCGCACGGCACCTCGCGCGCAATGAAGTACGGCGTACCAAGCGCCACCGGCTCGCCCGCCTGCGCCAGGCGCAACGTATCGAAAGGACAGTCGCGCACGCAAAGGCCGCAGCGGATGCAGGCGCCGAGGAAATCCCGCTCATCGGGCAGGGCGCCCGGTGGACGCAAGGCAAGCGCGGGCAGGGAAGCGGCCTGCCGCGAATAGAGCCCGAGCCCCATCCCAAACAGTGCCACCCCGCAGGCAGTTGCCGCCATCTCGGCCAGAAACCGCCTGCGTCCCGCTTTGTGCGAACTGCCGTTCATCCCGCCCCTGCCAAGGCTGTTTGATGTCAGGCCCTGGTCACCTTGACCGCGCATTTCTTGAAGTCCGTTTCCTTCGAGATCGGGCAGGTGGCATCGAGGGTCAGCTTGTTGACCAGCCGACCGGAATCGAACCAGGGGATGAACACCAGGCCCTGCGGCGGGCGGTTGCGGCCGCGCGTCTCCACCTGCGCCAGGATCTCGCCGCGCCGGGATTGCAGCTTGGCGACCATGCCGCGCTTGAGCCCGCGTTTCTTGGCGTCATCCGGGTGCATGAACACCACGGCGTCAGGGAAGGCGCGGTGAAGTTCCGGTACGCGGCGCGTCATGGAACCGGAGTGCCAATGCTCGAGCACACGGCCGGTGCACAGCCACAGATCGTACTCGGCATCCGGCGATTCGGCAGGCGATTCGTAGGGCAGGGCAAAGATGTTGGCCTTGCCGTCCTTGTTGCCGTAGAACTGAACTCCGACGCCTGCTGGGACGTGCGGATCGTAGCCCTCGCGATAGCGCCACAGCGTCTCCTTGCCATTCACCACCGGCCAGCGCAGTCCGCGCACCTGATGGTAGTGGTCGAATGTCGCCAGCTCGTGGCCCTTCTTCGGTCCTTCCAGGCTGAAGATGCGGTACTCCTCGTACAACCCCTTCTGCAGATAGAAACCGAAGTGCTCCATCTCGTCGTTGTCGTAGACGTTGCCGGCGCTGTCGGTCACTTTCTGTTTGGGGTACTTGTTGACCACGCCGTTGGCGAACAGGATGTCGTACAGGGTCTTGCCGCGGTACTCCGGCTTCTTGGCGATGAGTTCCTCCGGCCACACCTCCTCGACCTTGAAGCGCTTGGAGAACTCGACGATCTGCCACAGGTCGGAGCGCGACTCGCCGGGTGCCTTCACCTGCTGGCGCCAGAACTGCGTGCGCCGTTCGGCATTGCCGTAAGCGCCCTCCTTCTCCACCCACATCGCTGTGGGCAGGATCAGATCCGCCGCCATGGCGGAGACGGTTGGATAGGGGTCGGAGACGACGATGAAATTTTCCGGATTGCGCCAACCGGGATACATCTCGCCATTGATGTTGGGCCCGGCCTGCATGTTGTTGTTGCACATCTGCCAGTAGCAGTTCATCTTGCCGTCCTTGAGCATGCGCTGCATGAGCACGGCATGAAAGCCGACCTTGTTCGGGAGTGTGCCTTCCGGGAGTTGCCACACCTTCTCGCAGAAGGCGCGATGCTCGGGGTTATTGACTACCATGTCCGCGGGCAGTCGATGCGCGAAGGTGCCGACCTCGCGCGCGGTGCCGCAGGCGGAAGGCTGGCCGGTGAGGGAGAACGGGCCGTTGCCGGGCTCGGAGATTTTCCCGGTGAGAAGGTGGATGTTGTAGACGAGGTTGTTCGCCCAGGTGCCTCGGGTGTGCTGGTTGAAGCCCATGGTCCAGTAGGACACCACCTTGATGTTCGGGTCGGCATAGAGCTTCGCCAGGGCTTCCAGGTCCTTCTTCGGCACGCCGGAGAGCTTGTGCACTTTGTCCAGCGTGTATTCCGCCACGAAATCCTTGTACTCCTCGAACGTCATGGGCTCGGCCTTGTTCGGGTCCTTGGCATTCCGCGCCCTCTCTTCACGTGGATCATTGGGACGCAAGCCGTAGCCGATGTCGGTCACTCCGCGCTTGAAGTTGACGTGTTTCTTGACGAAATCCTCGTTCACGCTGCCCGATTGGATGATGTAGTTGGCAATGTAATTGAGGATGGCGAGATCGGTCTGTGGCGCGAACACGATGCCGATATCGGCCAGCTCGAAGCTGCGGTGCTCGAAGGTGGAGAGCACCGCTACCTTGACATGGTCGGCGGTGAGGCGCCGATCGGTGAGGCGCGACCACAGGATGGGGTGCATCTCCGCCATGTTGGAGCCCCACAGCACGAAGGCATCGGCGTGCTCCAAGTCGTCGTAACACCCCATGGGTTCATCCGCGCCGAAGGTGCGCATGAAGCCGGCCACGGCCGATGCCATGCAGTGGCGCGCGTTCGGATCGATGTTGTTGGAGCGGAAGCCGGCTTTGAAGAGCTTCGCGGCGGCGTAGCCCTCCCACACCGTCCACTGACCGGAACCGAACATACCGACACCGGACGGGCCTTTTTCCTTGAGCGCCTGCTTCCATTTCTCCGCCATGATGTCGAAGGCCTGATCCCAGCTTACGGGCGTGAACTCGCCGTTTTTGTCGTACTTGCCGTCCTTCATGCGCAGCAGCGGCGCCGTGAGGCGATCCTTGCCGTACATGATCTTTGACAGGAAGTAGCCCTTGATGCAGTTCAGCCCTCGGTTTACCGGCGCATCCGGATCGCCCTGCGTCGCAACCACGCGCCCGTCCTTGGTGCCGACCAGCACGCTGCAGCCCGTGCCGCAAAAGCGGCATGCCGCCTTGTCCCAGCGGATCTGATCCGGTGCTTTCGCCAGTGCCGTGCCTATGCCTGGCAAGGTTATTCCTGCAGCAGCGGCCGTGGCTGCAACGGCATTGGCCTTGATGAAGTCGCGCCTTGACAATTTCATTGTTTCACGCCTCCTTTTGGCTGGAACCGCATTCTTCGTAATGGTGGTAAATCATTGCGGCGGAGAGCACCCCATCTACGTTGTGCATCTGCAGGATGGTGTCGACCATCCGGCCGTCGTTGTCCTCCTCCACGGAAACGAGCAGGCGGCCGCAGTCGCTGGCCGCGTGCACCTCGACGCCTCGCATGACCTCCAAGCGTGCTTTCACGTGGGCGATCTTGTGTGGATGTGAATGGACGATGAGCCCGACGATATTCATGAATGCACCTCCGTTGCACCTGATTGTCCACTGGAGTTAGGCGTGTCCAAGCGCGTGAGTACAATGGCATCGACAGGGCATGACCGATAACAGGCGCCGCAACCGCTACATGCCGAGACGTCTATCTCCGGCGGCATGGTGCTGCGGGTGATGAGGTGGCGGCGGATGGCGCGTAGCGCACAGTGCTCAAGGCAAGTGATGCAGAGAATGCCGCGTCGTGCGAGGCAGTTGTCCGTGACGAATGCTTTCACGTTCCAGGGAGTGCCATCGTCGTGCGGCGGTCTAAGTGCCCCGGGAGCGCACTTGTCGGCGCACGCCCCGCAAAAATCGCATTTGCCGCGCCGGAAATCCACAAACGGATAGCCATCGCGTTGCTGTACCAGGATTGACTGTGGACAGCTCGTAACGCACGCGCCGCAGCGGGTACACGTCTCTATGAACGCGTGTTCAGCAGCGAGCGCCCAGGGCGGGCGCAACGCGGGGTGCCGTCCACGGAAGTCACCGCGCAGGAATTGCCGGCGATTGATCGCACCGGTTGCCACGCAACAATACCCCCTATGTGTCCAACGATGATTACACGTACAGAATAAGTGGGCATTACTCTGCGCGTATGGGGAATGTAACGTCCTTGACTTGAGTCAAGCGGAAACAGAGGCATACACGAAAATCGAGTTGCGATCGAAGCGTGCATAACTGTGAGTGGGTAAGGGTGTAACTACCTAAATTCACAAATCATTTTTGATGCGTATTGTGGCATTGTCTCGTAGGGTGTGATCGGGATTACGGACGTCTTCGACATACCGACCAGCGCCATACTGCGCGCTTGTTTGATCGCGACACGTCAGCATTACCCATATGAATGGCGCCGCAGGTTGCGGATCGGCTCCGGCTATGCTGCGGTCGATGCGCAGCGGTTGTTACGAGCAAGATGGGGGAAAAAGTAAGGGCCGTTCCTGCAAACACTGGCGGCGGTGCAATGGCGTCTCCGTGCCGGTAAATGTCCTGGTATCGGGGAGCGTTGCTATGGCAGAGCCGAATGGTGGATCCACGACATGGTAAAGCGCCCGATGCGAAACCGGTGGTGCGACGGGCCTACGCCAGAGGTGCAAAGCGCTCTGTTGTCTGGTCCAGTCCCAGCAGTCTCCCTTTCTCCAGGTCGAAATACCAGCCGTGGAGCAGCAGCTCGCCCCGCTCCACCCGTTCACGGATGCTCGGGAAGGTCATCAGGTTATTGATCGAAACTTGGATGGCGGCCTGCTCGCAGGCGCAGGCCTGCGCCTCGGGCGTTGCATGCGGCAACTCGGTCAGGACCTGCGTGCGGGCGTTGGCGGCGATGGCCATCCACGTGCCGATGAAGCTGTTGCGATCCGCCTCCTGGGGGAGGCCGGCCAGCAGCGCGCGGATGCCGCCGCACCGCGCGTGGCCCAGCACGATGATGTGGCGCACCTTGAGG
>Ga0265294_10002694_pt1 | contig 23188 bp, 20 predicted proteins | sample MunlanPumphouse3_FD_192504 | JGI IMG/M metagenome (GOLD analysis project Ga0265294, IMG submission 192504) | Groundwater microbial communities from a municipal landfill in Southern Ontario, Canada - Pumphouse #3 | ecosystem: Environmental > Aquatic > Deep subsurface > Groundwater | place... | reverse complement strand
GAAACTGTAAGAGGCGTGGGCTACATGCTTAAGGAGAAATAAATGTTTAGGAAGCTTCATTTGAAATTAACCGCATACATGGGCATCATACTGATTCTTTTTATGTTTTTTGTTTCTGCCGGAATATATAAATTTACTAAAATAGTATTTGATGATGGCAATAAAGAGCTAATGAGAGCAGAAGCACAAAGAATCTATAACTATAAAAATACAACCTATGCTGAATACTTTTTTAACGGAACCTTATTCAGAAAATTTATACAAAAAGAACCTATGGATACAAAGAGACTTGATGCCTGTTTTATAGTATATGATTCTAAATTAAGACCTGTTATTTCTGATGAGGATGAAATAACAATAGGAGATGATATAAAGTCACTTGCACAGAAATCTCTTGAAGAAAAACAAGATATATATACGACTAAAAAAATAGGCCGGTTTAACTATAGGATTTATACAAAATATTTTAATGATTTTACCGGTCAAAGCGTAGTTCAGGTTTATCAAAATACTGTTAACGAAGATATACTTTGGTCATTCTTAAGAACGGTGCTGATTATGATAGGAATTTCGGGCACCTTAATTCTATTACTATTAAGCTATATTCTTACAGGCAAAGCATTAACTCCCATAAGGGAAACATGGAAAAGGCAAAGAGAATTTGTGGCAGATGCATCTCATGAGCTTAGAACTCCTCTTACTGTAATACAGACAAACTTGGATGTGGTTTTAAGCGATGAGGACGGAACTGTTGATGAAAATGAAATTTGGATTGACAATGCATATTCTGAAACAAGGGTTATGGCAAAACTTATCGACCAGCTATTAATACTTGCCAAGGCTGACAATAATGAAGAAAAGTTAGATATTTCTGAATTCTCTTTTTCTGAAGTAGTGGAAAATGTGTGCCAAACCATGGAAGTGATTGCTGTAAAAAAGAATATTGAGCTCATAACGAATATTGAAGACAATATAATTATCAAGGCAGATTATGACAAGATAAGAAGATTAGCGGTAATCTTAATTGATAATGCCGTTAAATATACAGAAAAAGGCAAAGTTACAGTAAGCTTAAAAACAGATAAAAACAAAAAAATATTGATAGTTGAAGATACCGGAATCGGCATCAATGAAAAAGACTTGGATAGAATATTTGATAGATTTTACAGAGCTGATAAAGCAAGGCACAGAGAGGGTGGCACAGGGCTTGGACTCAGTATTGCCAAGTGGATTGCCGACAAGCACAAATATTCATTAACGGCAGAAAGCACAGTAAATGAAGGAAGCAAGTTTACTCTTAAAATCTGAGATCCTTCGCTTACGCTCAGGATGACAAACAAAACTAATAAGCTCAGGATGATAAACAAAATTAAAAGTACGGGGAAATCCCTTTAAAGGAATTTCTCTTTTATTACATTCCAGTAATTAAATGTTCCTGTTGACAGGCGGTTAACTACCTTCATTGATGTACGGAAAAGCACATGTTCCATTTCATCGTATTCAAAAATTTCCCCATCTGCCAAAATAGTCAAACAGTAATCCTCTCTTCTTTCCGGATAAATTGCAATTTTAAATTCCGGAGGGACTATTATGCTGCATTCCAGACATCTGTAGGCATTTGACAAAATAGGCGATAAGGGTGTTATCTGCAGTGTTTTTAATGACGGATACACCAAACTTCCGCCAGCTGATTTACTGTAAGCAGAGCTTCCCAGGGGGGAAGAAATGATTAAACCGTCACCGCTTATTTTTTCCAGGTGGTTTGAAGCAATAAACACATTAAGATGTATTGTTTTCATATCTTTTCTTTTAAGTATAATATCATTTACTGCATAAATTTTATCTGATAAATTAGCAGTTACTATTTCACATTCTATTAAATTTACAGGATTTATTGTGTAATTTCCCGCCCTGTAATTAATTACAAAATTTTCAAGATTTTCGGGTGTGATTTCCGGATAAAAACCCAAGGTTCCGGTATTTACTCCTATGAATGGTATTTGGGAAAAATTGCTTTCTCTCACACCTCTTAAAAAAGCACCATCCCCTCCCACAGTAATATTTAACTGTGCATCTTCATTGAAACCTTCATAGTAATCATAGCCGTTTTCAGTTAAGACCCTAATGAGCTTTCTTTTAATATCAGCTGTATAACTATCATCGTTTGCAGCAATATTTATTACCTTTTCCTTCATTATTATCCCCTTTACTTTACCAATCTTTTATATTATTATTAAAACCAAGATATATAATCTCGGAGCGCATCTTTCGCTTACGCTCAGGATGACAAAAAACAGCATCTTTCGCTTACGCTCAGGATGACAAACTTTGATTCGAGAGAACAGGAGCAATAAATGTTTAATAACTTACTTAAATATACAATACAAGAAAATGACAATACTGTAAAGAGCATATTGAGAGAAAAATTAAAATTTTCAGGGAGACTCTCCAGAAAGCTAGAGCGTAACGGTAAAATTTTATTAAATGGCAAGGCTGTAAAATTAAACAAAAGCATCTTTGTAGGCGATGAATTATCGATTGAGTTTGACGAAGAAGAAGACCAGTATGCTGCGGTGGATATACCTATAGACATTATTTATGAGGATGATGATATGCTTGTTGTAAACAAACAGCCTTATACAGTTGTTCACCCGACAAAGTCTCATCAAAACGACACTCTTGCAAACGGTGTTGCATATTATTACAAAAAAAACAATATCAATCGCAAGGTTAGATTTGTAAACAGGCTTGATATGAACACATCAGGTATTGTGATAATAGCAAAAAACCCATATGTCCACAATCAACTAATGCACCAGATGAAGTCAAGCACGGTTGAAAAATTTTACTATGCAATAGTGGAAGGGTTGCTAAAAGAAGATGAAGGTAGAATAGATGCTCCAATTACAAGACTTAATCCTGAGGATATAATCCGGATTGTTCATCCCTCAGGCAAAGAATGCATCACTGAATTCAGAGCAGAAAAGAAATACAATAATATGACATTGGTTAAGCTAAAGCTTATAACCGGAAGAACACATCAAATAAGAGTTCACTTAAAATATATAGGTCATCCTATTGTTGGCGATACATTGTATGGAAATGAAAGCTTATTAATAGACAGGCAGGCACTTCATTGTTGTGAAATGAAGTTTAAGCATCCAATTACAAACGAAGAGCTAATAATAACATGCCCTATACCGGAAGATATAGATGCCCTAACCCAATTTCTTCGACCAGAGGGAGAAAGAAATTGATGGTAGGTCATTCGCAACGACTTCCCAAAATATGCGACCAAAAGGGAGCTTATATTTTGGTGAAGGAGACTGTGAGATGCCCTAACCCAATTTCTTCGACCAGAGGGAGAAAGAAATTGATGGTAGGTCATTCGCAACGAGTGCCAATTTTGTGCGACGGAAGGAGCAAACAAAATTGTGCAACGAGACTGCGTTATTATTAAAGTACTCTTTGAATGAGGAGGGAGCTAAAAGATGAAAAAGATTTTAATGATAGCAACAGGAGGTACTATTGCTTCAATAACAACAGAATACGGTTTGGCACCAGCTATAAGTTCAGAGGAATTGCTCAGTTATGTACCTGAAATAATGAAATATTGTGAAGTGGATACTATCCAGCTGCTGAATATTGACAGTACGAATATTCAACCGGAACACTGGGTCATGATGACTGAAACAATAGAGAAAAATTATGACGAATATGACGGCTTTGTAATATCTCATGGAACTGATACATTGGCATACACATCTGCAGCTCTTTCTTATTTAATTCAAAATTCATACAAACCAATCGTTGTAACCGGTGCTCAGAAACCTATAAATGTTGAGATAACCGATGCAAAGAAAAATCTGTTGGACAGCTTCAGATTTGCTTCAGAAGAGGGTGTAAGCGGTGTATATGTAGTATTTGACGGCAAAGCAATAATCGGAACAAGGGCGAGGAAAGTAAAATCAAAAAGTTACAGCGCTTTTGAAAGCATTAATTTTCCCGTTGCGGCAATAATAGATGATAGACGCATAACGAAATATATAAGCAATTATAATATAGAAAGAAAAGTTCAATTTTATAAGGAAATATATCCAAGCATATTTTTATTGAAATTAGCTCCCGGAATGGAAGCAGATGTGCTTGACTGTATAGGTGATAAATATGAAGGAATAGTAATTGAAAGTTATGGCGTGGGAGGACTTCCTTTCCTTGATAAACGTAATTTTTTAAATAAACTTGAAGGATTTATAAAAAAAGGGAAAATAATTGTTGTTGCTACTCAGGTTATGTTTGAAGGAAGTGACATGGGTATATATGAGGTAGGAGTTAAGGCGCTTCAAAAATATAATGTTCTCCAAGCTTATGATATGACTATTGAGGCAGTAATTACAAAATTAATGTGGATTATGGCTCAAACCAAAGATTTTGAAGAAGTAAAAGCTATGTTTTATACTCGAATACACGAAGATTCTCTATACTAAGAAAGAGGTAAGAATGAAGAAAGTTGACATGCATATGCATACCATTGCTTCTGATGGCACATGGGATGTGACAGAATTAAAAAATGAATTGATGAAGAATAAAATTGATATATTTTCCATTACAGATCATGACAGTATTGAAAACATCAAAAATATGCACGATATATTAAAAGACAAGGATAATTTAATCTTTATTCCCGGAGCGGAACTATCCGCTGAATATAAAGGAAAAGAATATCATTTGAATTTATATAATTATGATATAAATAACAAAAATTTATTGCAGTTAATGAAATGGACCAATCAAAATAAATTAAGCTCGAATATTGATTATATCAATTATGCTGCAAATAAATACGATAATGTAAGTGCTGAAGATTTTGAAAGATATGAGGAAGACAGAAAAAGGGGAGGCTGGAAGTCAGCCAATTACATGATTGATAAAGGAATACACAAAGATATCCCTGAACACTTGAAGGATGTTTATGAATCAGGACTTAAAGCTAAGCTAAAAAGCCCTGAGGAAGTTATAAACATAGCAAAGAAAAGCGGAGGGAAAATATTCCTTGCCCATCCTTCCTATCATTATAAAGATACTGTTATGCCTTTGGATGAATTAAAATACTGGGTGGAGCTTGGAATAGACGGAATTGAGTGCTATTCTCCATATAACAAGGACGGCGCGGAATATTATATTGATTTTTGCAAAAAAAATAATTTAATGATATCGGGAGGCTCCGACTGTCACGGAAATTTTATACCTTCTAGGAAAATAGGAATTCCCAATGTTTCTTTGGATGATTTGGATATTAAAAAATTGATGGAATAATAACCCCGTAGGTGGAGGAAATATGCAAAACAAAAAACACGTTTCTGCAATAATTGTTGCAGCAGGAAAAGGAAAAAGGATGGATTCTGAAATACCAAAGCAATATATGGATATTGCAGGAAAAACAATTTTGGATACCACCCTGTATAAATTTGAAAAAAGTAATGATATAGATGATATTATTCTTGTTGTTAATAAAGAGGATATGGAATATGTAAAAGATGAAATTGCTCCTTTTTACAATAAAATAGCACATGTTGTAACCGGTGGGAAAACAAGGACGGAATCTGTTTATCAGGGTTTAAAAAGCGTTAGGAAAAAATGTAATATAGTTTTAATACACGATGGAGTAAGACCCTTTGTTTCCTATAATTTAATAAACATGTGCGTAGAAAATGCTGCTATTCATAAAGCTTGCGTACCGGTAATAGACGTTTTGGATACCATAAAGGAAGTTTCAGAAGACGGAATGGTTGTAAAAACATTTGACAGAAAAACATTAAGGGCAGTACAGACACCTCAGGCTTTTGATTTTAATATAATAAGGGAATGTTATGAAAATGCCATGACTGAAGCTGCAGAATTTACAGATGATGCATCCATTGTTGAATACTACGGTTATAAAGTAAAAGCAATAGATGGTTTATATAAGAATATAAAAATAACCACACCACTTGATTTAAGAATGGCAGAAATTATTGAAAACATTTTTTAAAGGAGCCGCTATGAAAATTGGAATTGGATACGATGTGCATGCTTTAACTGAAAACAGGGAATTAATAATAGGAGGGGTTAAAATTCCTTATGAAAAAGGTCTTTACGGTCACTCCGATGCAGACGTTTTAATTCATGCAGTTATGGACAGCCTTTTGGGGGCAATGGGAAAAGGCGACATAGGAAGATTATTTCCTGATACTGATACTAAGTATAAGGATGCAGACAGCCGTTTTTTATTAAGAAAAGTGTATGAATTAATGAGGGACAATCAATTTGTAGTCGGTAATATTGATGCTGTAATAATTGCTCAAAAACCAAAAATTTCTCCATTTATTGATGAAATGAGGAATAATATTGCCAATGATTTAAAAACTGACACTTCAAATATAAGTATTAAAGCAACCACCACCGAAAACCTGGGCTTCGAAGGAAGAGGTGAGGGTATAGGGGCTGAGTGTATATGCTTGTTGGTAATTAAGGAAAAATAATGAACTGAAGCTATTTATTGAGTATATATAATAGTATATCCCTGTGATATAATTTAGGTAATGAAAAGTAATAGTATATGGGACATATCTTCAGCGGAAGGGGTAACATGGAAACTTATCAAATTATATCGATTATAGGTGTTATGATTTTTATATATTTCATTTTTTTCAGAAATAAACGTTCAGCACAAAAAGAAATCAGTAATTTAAACGAAATTGAATATATAGGCTCATCAACCATGAAATTCGATGATGTAGCCGGAAACTATGAAGCTAAGCAAAGTCTTCTTGAACTTGTAGACTTCATACAAAATCCGGAAAAATACAACAAGTTTAATGTAAGGATGCCAAAAGGGATACTTCTTTACGGTGAACCGGGAACAGGGAAGACTTTAATGGCAAAAGCCTTGGCAGGAGAAGCAGGAGTGCCTTTCTATGCAGTATCAGGCTCGGATTTTGTGCAGGTTTATGCAGGCCTTGGTGCCGGAAGAATAAGAAACTTATTTAAAAAAGCAAAAAAAGCAGGCAGAAGCGTCATTTTTATTGATGAAATAGATGCAATAGGCAAGAAAAGAATGGCAGGCAACATTAAAGGAAGCGATGAAGGTGACAGAACTCTAAATGCGCTTCTAACCGAGATGTCGGGATTTGCCGATGATTCAGGAACAGTAGTGGTTGCAGCTACAAATAGAATTGATACCTTGGACAATGCTTTGTTAAGACCGGGAAGATTTGACAGACAAATAGAAATAATGCTTCCGGACAAGAACGCAAGAAAAGATATTATAAAGCTTTATTTAAATAAGGTAAATGCAGAAGATGTTAATATAGATGAATTAGCTGATTTGACGGTTTATTTCAGCGGTGCAATGATTGAGAATTTAATAAATGAAGCAGCACTGTCGGCAATAAGGCAAAGTTCGGATAAAATAACCGAAGACCATATAAAAAGAGCATACTTGGATGTATTAGCAGGAGTTGAAAAAAAGGATTATGACAACGGAATGCAAAAAACCGTTACATCATATCATGAGGCGGGACATGCTTTTATATCAAGATATTTGCTTCCTGAAAATAAAATTATCCGTGTTTCTGTAATTCCCACAAGCAAGGGAGCAGGAGGATATACGCTGAGCACTCCCAGCTCCGAAGAGGTAATGACCAAAAGGAAAATATTAAATCATTTATCTGTTTTAATGGCAGGAAGAGTATCCGAAGAAATATTTTTTGGAAATGAAAATATTACTGCAGGTGCACAAAATGATATTGAAAAAGCCACTTCTTTGGCAGTTGATTATGTTTCGAAATACAGTATGAATGATGCAGCATTTATAAATTATCAACTGCTGTCCGACAAACTGAGAATACCATTAACATCAGTTGAAAACTCAGTAAAAAAACTTACCTCTGAAATATATGAAGAAGTGTATAAGTTAATCGAAAGCAATAAGGAAAAAATTGAAAAAATTGCAAGATTATTAATGGAGAAAGAAGTTATTTACCAAGATGAATTGGATAATTTAATTTAAAAATATAGTTGAATATTATCTAAAACACAGGTTAAAATATTGCTAAATTGAAGCAGCCTTTGTAAAAACCAGTTGTAATAATTGCATAAATTTGATATAATTAAATTAAGATTTAGCCTGCGGTGTACGGAAATCTTTTAATTCAACCGACATAATGTAATAGGGAATTCAAGTTTGACTGCCTATGACAAGCCTGCTTTGACGGGACGCCAGAATCAGCCAACAGAGATCCCACCTGCCTAGGTGCGGGTATGAATTATAGGTTTGCGGCATTGCGGGTATTATTTATGAATGAAATTGGTGATTGAGACTGCGATATTAGATTCTCTAATAATTTTAGAGGATCTTTTTTTTTTAGGAAAATAGGAAAATAACATTTGCCTTAACTGTGAAATACATATATAATGATAATAAATTAGGAATACATTACCAATGATAAGAACAGGAGGAAAAGATGATAACAATAAAAGACGTTGCCAGACTTGCAGAAGTATCGATTTCAACCGTATCAAGAGTAATAAACGATTCAAAGCCTGTCAGCCCCGAAGTTAGAAAAAGGGTTCTAAAGGTTATTGAGGAAACCGGATATAAGCCAAATGATGTTGCAAGGAGCCTTGTAACAAGAAGATCTTATTTGATAGGTGTTATAGTGAGCAACTTAGCTAATAGTTATGTTGCAGATACTGTAAGAGGAATTGAAGAAATAGGAAAAATGTACGGATATGATATTCTTCTTTGCAGCAGCTATGGCAGCAAGGAAACTCAGGAAAAATATTTACAGCTGTTAGACAGAAAGCAAGCAGAAGGTTTGTTTCTTGTAGGAAGTATATTTGATGAAGAAATAATTAAATTAGCGAAAAGCTTTAATAAACCCTGCGTATTCTTTACCAGAGATATTCGTGAAGAGATAAATCATATAACTATTGACTGTAAATCTGCAATATATGAAGTTACAAAGTATTTATTTGAAGAAGGCCATAGGAAAATTGCATATTTTTCTGACTTTGAAAACAGGACTACAGTAGAAAATGAAAAGGTTGAAGGATATTTAAAAGCAATTGAAGATAATGAAATGGAATATTCTAAAATATACGTTGTTGGAGGAAACAAGCACAATGAGGCATATGATTTAGGGAAATCAATAATAGATGAAGTAAAGGATTTTACTGCTTGTGTTTGCAGCTCTGATGAAATAGCAATAGGAATATTGGACAGCTTTTTAGACAACGGAATAAATGTTCCGGATGATGTATCTATTGTAGGATTTGGAAATATTAGAGAAGGAAAATTTGTGAGGCCTGAACTGACTACAATAGGTGAGCCTTATTATGATGTGGGAGCTGTAGGCATGAGAATGCTTATAAAAATGAAAAAAGGAGACAAAATACAACAAGGACGTATGGAGCTGCCATTTACCATAGAAAAAAGAAAAAGTGTGAAAAACTTAAATTAGTAGTGCAAAGTTTGTTGAAATTAAGCTAATAATTTTATTTTGAACGCGACAATTATTGATAAAATAATCAAATTAATCCCCCTATAATAAAAAGACTATCTTTATTGCAGGGGGATTACAAATGAAAAAAAGATTTATTTTCACTATGATCGTATTGCTGCTTTTCAGTTACAATTCAATTAATGGCTATGAATACCATAAAGAAATAGACACCATTGAATATTTGCTAAATGAACGAATAATAATAATGAATGAATTTCTCTATGGTTATAAAGATATGTACAATTTAGAGGAGAAGTTAAGCAAAATTGAATCCGACAACTTGCTGCAAAATGACTTAGATATTTTATATAAGGTAATGAGCAGTCCTACAGATTATGAATTGGCAATGAACGTTAAGGTCCATGAAATTCATGCTATAGAGCTGACCGATGACGGATTGTTGATAAATGCTGACTTAAGTTGGCTTATGAAAGGATATGACGGGGAATTTAACTTGATTAGAAATTACAGCATTAAATGCATAGAAGCTGAAGAGCAATTATATTTGGCAAAATTAATGATTCTAAACGATCGGGAATAATATTTATTATACCAAAAACAGATGTATTATTATAAATATTTTAATATATTTTACAGTAAATAACAAAATATTAGATATATTAAAAAAACCCTCAAAAAAGAGGGTTTTTTAATAAAAGAATTTTTATCAAACTTTATCTTTATTTGACTTTTTATATTATTAATTATATAATTAATGCTATATGATTAATAAAATTAGAATATGGAGGTTAGCAAATTGCAGAACGAATTTGTACTATCAAAAAAAAGTGAATTTGCTGAATTGAAAGAGTACATTGATTCGGTAAAAAATTCACAAGGTGTGACTATGCAGATATTGCAAAAAGCACAAGGTATATTTGGATACTTGCCTATTGAAGTTCAACAGTTTATATCAGATGAAACAAATATACCTTTAGCCGATATTTATGGGGTAGTAACATTTTACACACAGTTTTCAACAGAAGAAAAAGGTAAACACAGAATCGGACTATGCCTTGGTACAGCTTGCTACGTAAAAGGTTCTCAGGAGATTTTGGACAAACTTGCCGATGAATTGGATGTAAAGGTGGGAAAGACAACCAAGGATAAGCTGTTCACCTTGGAAGCTACTCGCTGCTTAGGCTGCTGTGGATTAGCTCCTGTTATGGTAGTTGATGAAGATGTATATGGCAGATTAGAAGTAACAAAAATACCTAATATTCTAAAAAAATACCAATAGGAGGTCACCATGAAGTCATTGGAAGAATTGAGAAAAATAAGAGAAGAAGCAATAAAAAATGTTGAAATGCGCAATCCCGACAAAGATATAAGAGTAGTTGTTGGCATGGCCACATGCGGAATTTCTGCAGGTGCCAGACCTGTTCTTTCCACATTCGTAGATGAAGTGGCAAAAAGAAATCTAAAAAATGTACAAGTTGTTCAAACAGGCTGCATAGGAATGTGCACATATGAGCCAATCGTAGAAATATATGCTCCTGACAAGGAAAAGGTGACATATATTCATGTTGACTCTGAAAAAGCGAAAAGAATAGTTGCAGAGCATTTGGTAAACGGTAGTGTTGTAAGAGAATACACAATAGGATCAGAAATTTAGATTAATGAAAATGGAGGTAAAACCATGGCGATTTTCAGGTCTCATGTTTTGATATGTGGGGGAACCGGATGTACTTCTAACAAATCTCAATTAGTTAAAGCAAGATTTGAAGAGAAAATAAAAGAAGTAAAATTAGACAAAGAAGTTCAGGTTGTGGGAACGGGCTGCTTTGGTCTTTGCGAAGAAGGCCCCATAGTAATAGTTTATCCTGAAGGTTCATTCTATTCAAGAATGACTGTGGAAAAGGTTGACGAAATAGTTGATGAGCACTTGTTAAAAGGAAGGATAGTAGAAAAATATTTATTTAAAGAAAAAGCAAAAGTGGAGCATGCAGAAGAGCATAAATCTTTGATGGAAGTTCAGTTTTACAGCAAGCAAAAAAGAGTTGCGCTCAGGAACTGCGGTTTAATAAATCCTGAAGATATTAATGAATATATAGCAAGAGACGGTTATATGGCTTTAGGAAAAGCATTGACGGAAATGACTCCTGAAGGTGTAATACAATTAATGAAAGAAGCTAACTTAAGGGGAAGGGGTGGAGCCGGATTCCCTGCAGGAGTTAAATGGAGTTTTGCAGCTCCAAACAAGGCAGACCAGAAATATATAATATGCAATGCTGACGAAGGAGACCCCGGTGCATTTATGGACAGAAGTGTTCTTGAAGGAGACCCCCATGCAGTATTGGAAGCAATGGCTATAGCAGGTTATGCAATCGGAGCTACAAAAGGATTTATATATGTTAGAGCAGAATATCCCATTGCTGTTCGAAGATTACACATAGCAATTGACCAAGCAAGAGAGCTTGGACTATTGGGTAAAAATATATTTAATTCAGGCTTTGATTTTGATATAGAAACAAGACTTGGTGCAGGCGCATTTGTATGCGGAGAAGAAACAGCACTGATGCAGTCAATCCAAGGAAACAGAGGTATGGCAAAGGTTAAGCCTCCATTCCCGGCTAATAAAGGCTTATGGGGAAAACCAACAGTAATAAACAATGTTGAAACCTTAGCTAATATACCGCAGATTATAATAAATGGACCGGAATGGTTTAAAAGCTTCGGCACAGTAAAATCACCGGGAACAAAAGTATTCGCATTAGGCGGGAAAATTACAAATACAGGACTTGTTGAAGTGCCAATGGGAATAACATTAAGAGAAGTAATATATGACATTGGAGGAGGATGTCCCGGAGGAAAAGCATTTAAAGCAGTTCAAACAGGCGGACCTTCCGGTGGATGCTTGACAGCTGAGCATCTTGATACTCCTGTCGACTATGAAAATCTTGCTGCCGTAGGCTCAATAATGGGCTCAGGCGGAATGATAGTAATGGATGAAGACAACTGTATGGTTGATATTGCAAGATTTTTCTTGGACTTCATAGTTGATGAATCATGCGGTAAATGTACACCTTGCAGAGTTGGAACAAAAAGAATGTATACCATTCTTGAAAGAATCACTCAAGGAAAAGGCACATTAGAAGATTTGGATGAACTTGAAAGTTTGGCAATAAGTATTAAGAATTCATCACTATGCGGTCTGGGACAAACAGCACCAAACCCGGTATTGGCTACACTCAAATATTTTAGGGATGAATATATTGCACACGTGGTGGATAAGAAGTGTCCTGCGAAGCATTGCAAAGCATTGTTAACTTATGAAATTGACAAGGATAAATGCACAGGATGTACTCTTTGTGCAAGAAAGTGTCCTGTAAGTTGTATTTCAGGAACTGTTAAAAATCCTCATGAAATAGATCAAGAAAAATGTATTAAATGCGGAAATTGTTACAGCGTATGCAGATTTGGCGCTGTACAAAAAAATTAAGGAGGAGGATTAGTCGTGGCCTTAGTAAAACTTAATATAAATGGAAAAGAAATAACAGCTGAAGCTGGGAAAACAGTACTTGAAGCAGCCTTAGAAAATGGCATAGAGATTCCGCACTTGTGTTTTGATGAAAAATTGGAAGTGTATGCAGGGTGTGGATTATGTATTGTAGAAATAGAGGGACAGCCTAAAATTGCAAGAGCATGTGCAACTCCCGTTTCAAACGGATTAGTAGTAAGATCAGATACTGAAAGAGTAATGGAAGCAAGAGATAATGCACTCAGGTTATTGGTATCTCAGCATATAGGAGACTGTAAAGCCCCATGTGCATTGAATTGTCCGGCACAGACAGATGTACAGGGATATGTTGGTTTAGTTGCCAATAAGCAATATAGAGAATCATTAAAACTTATCAAAGAAAAATTACCTATACCGGCATGTATAGGAAGAGTTTGTCCACATCCTTGTGAAGATGCATGCAGAAGACAATATGTGGAAGAGCCGATATCAATAGCATGTATTAAAACATTTGCAGCTGATTACGATTTAAATTCAGGCAATCCGTATATTCCTGAATTAAAACCTGAAACAGGCAAAAGGATTGCTGTTGTAGGAGCAGGCCCTGCAGGACTTTCTGCAGCATATTATCTGTTGGTAGACGGACATGAAGTAGATATATTTGAAGCAATGCCAAAACCCGGCGGAATGCTTAGATATGGTATTCCTGAATACAGACTTCCAAAAAATGTAGTTGATGCAGAAGTGGCAATAATAGAACAAATGGGTGCAAACATCAATTATGGCATAAAAATTGGCGAAGACATGTCCTTAGAATATTTGCAAGATAAATACGATGCAGTATTCCTTGGAATAGGAGCATGGAAGAGTTCACCTATGAGATGTGAAGGGGAAGACACTCCCGGAGTTTTAGGTGGAATTGATTTCTTAATAAAAGTAGCAGAAAATAAACCTGTTAAATTAGGCAAGAAAGTAATAGTAGTAGGTGGCGGTAACACTGCAATGGACGTTGCAAGAACAAGTATTCGTTTAGGTGCAGAAGAAGTAAGAGTTGTTTACAGAAGAAGTGAAGAACAAATGCCTGCCGAAGAAATAGAAATAAAAGAAGCGAAAGAAGAAGGAGTAATATTCTCATTCTTGTCAGGACCTTCATTAGTTGAAAGTGACGGTGAAAAAGCAACAGGGCTTAAATGTGAAAAGATGGTTCTTGGTGAAAAAGATGCATCAGGAAGACAAAGACCTGTACCAACCGGCGAATTCGTAACATTTGAAGCAGATACAATAATTGCGGCAATAGGTCAGGAAGTTGACTGCGGTAAAATTAATGTAGGACAGGGAAGAAAGAAAAATATAGTAATAAATGAAGATACTTTTGAAACAAATATTAAAGGTGTGTTTGCAGGAGGAGATGCAGCAACAGGTCCTAAGATAGCTATAGACGCAGTTGCTCAAGGTGGACATGCTGCAGCAGTTATAAGCAGTTATCTTGCAGGACAAATGATTCCTTACAAAGAACTGCCTTTAGTATATACTGAAGTAACAGAAGAAGACTATGTTGACGAAGAAAGAATTCCAAGAGTTCCTCACAGAACTGTTGAAGCTGAAATAAGAAAGCATAACTTCCAGCCTATACTTCCTACAATGACAGAGGAAGAAGCAGTGAGAGAAGGACAAAGATGTCTTGAGTGCGGTTGTAAGGATTACTTTGAATGTCAGTTGGTTGACTATATTAAGAAGTATGAAGTTGATACTGAAAAATATCATGCAGACAATGAAAAGAAATTCAAAGAAACAGATCATCCGTTCATTTCACAAAATGTTGACAAATGTATACTTTGCGGACTTTGCGTACGTACATGTGACGAAGTTGTAGGAGCGTCAGCTTTAGGCTTTGTTGAAAGAGGAAATGAAACATTTGTAGCGCCTGCATTCCAGCAGGAATTAAAAGCAACCAACTGTATTTCCTGTGGTCAGTGTATTGATGTATGTCCAACGGGTGCTTGGCTGGACAGAAGAGATAATATGAAGGAAATACCTTTAGACTTAACACAAACCAAGTCAGTTTGCAGCTACTGCTCTGTAGGATGCGAGATTGTTTATGAGCACAAGGATAATATGGTATATCTTGCTTCCAGCAAGGAAAATGAAATACCTGCCTGCGGAAAAGGTAAATTTGGTATAGAGCATATTAATAACAAAAACAGACTCCTACAACCAAAGGCTAAGGTTAAAGCAAACTATGCAAACATAGCACTTGACACTGCATTGTTTGAAACAGCTATACGATTAAGAAGCATACAAAATATGTACGGTGATGACCAAGTAGCATTTGTTGTATCACCTAAATTGACCAATGAAGAATTTAAATCTATAAAAGCTGTAGCAGATGAATTAAATACTAAGTTCAAAGGTTCATTTATGGTTGATTCAGAGCCGGGAATTGAAGCAGTATTAGGCAAGAATGAATCTACTATAACTGCTGAAGAATTAGACAATGCTGATTTAATTATTTCAGCAGGACAATTATACGAGCACCATCCTGCAGCAGGAATGAAATTAAGAAGACTTTCAACTACAAAGAAAATAATTTCTGCATCAACTATTGCAACAAAGATGAATAACTTTGCAGTAAAAGCAGATGTGACAGACTATGAAGTGTTCTTTACACGTGTTATGAAAGCATTGGTTGACAACGGAGTTATTAAGAAAGATTCAATAGGCCGTTTTGAAAACGGTGAAGAGCTGATTAAGTTATTAGACAAAGTAGAAGTTCTTCCTGAAGCTCAAGTAGTGGCAGAAGCTTTCAAGAAAGCAAGAAAACCGATTATCATTGCAGATGAAAACACAGTTCCAAAAGCTGCATTAAAAGTATTGGCTGACATAACCGTATTAGCAGGAAACGACAAACGTCCGCACAGAGGTTTGATTGTTCTAAAAGCTAAAGCAAACAGCCAGGGAGCTTGGAACATTGGTTTCAGAACTCCTGGAGAAGAAATCAAGAAAGCATTGTTAAACAATGAGCTTAAGGGCTTAGTTGTAATAGGCGAAGATATATTAGGAAATGTTCCTGAGCTTAAGAAAGCTATCGACAATCTTAAATTCTTTGCAGCATTTGACATAATGGAAAATGAAACTACTGCTAAAGCCGAATACGTACTTCCTCTTTGCAGCATTGCTGAAAGCAATGGTACAATAGTAAGTGCAGACGGCACTGTAAGAAATGTAGTTCAAGCAATAAAACCATTAACAGGCATGTCAAACCTACAGATGTTCGAAAAATTAGCTCAATTGTTAAATGCAGCATACAAAGAAGATGCTAAAGATGAAGCAAAAGTTCAACTATACGTACCTACTTTAAACAGCAAGGAAAAGGACTACGAAGTTTACGACACAGTTGAAAAAGCATTCTTGGCAAGATTAAAAGAAAACTGCATTAAAGCAGTATAATGACAAAGGGACGGGGGAGCTGTCACATTCCCTCAACCTAAAAACTGTACAACATTAGAGATTCTGTGAAAATTCAGAATCTCTTTTTTTTATTTTATTAGAATGGCTGAGGCAATTCCAAAGTAAACCAAGAGTGTCAATGCATCTACAATTGTTGTAATTAATGGACCTGCCATTATTGCAGGGTCTAACTTAAGCTTTTTTGCTATTAAAGGAAGAGTTCCTCCAAATATTTTCGCTAAAATTACTGCAATTATTACGGTTAGGGATACGGTTAAAGAAACCATTAATTCTAATCTGTCAAGCAGCATGTTTTTTGCAAAGTTTACTGTTGCCAGAGAAATTCCTACTAATAGACTTATTCTGAATTCCTTCCATAGAACTCTCCAAATGTCTTTTAATACTACTTCTCCCGTTGCTAACCCACGAATTATTAATGTTGAAGATTGGTTTCCGGAGTTTCCTCCAGTATCCATAAGCATTGGAATAAATGCTGTAAGAACAACAACTGTACTGAGAATATCTTCAAATTTCTTAATAATGCCGCCTGTTACGGTAGCTCCAATCATTAATATCATTAGCCAAGGAATTCTTTGTTTTGCTAATGTAATTACACTTGAATCCAAATACGCCTCATCGGATGGCACCATGGCAGCCATCCTTTGGAAGTCTTCGGTTGCCTCTTCTTCCATTACATCCATTATATCATCAAATGTAATAATACCTGTTAATCTATGCTCTTTATCAACAACAGGTAATGCCATAAAACCGTATTTTTTAAAAATATTTGCTATGATTTCCTGATCATCATGAGTTTCAACATATATAACTTCTTCTAACATAATATCATTTATGCTTTGTTCAAACTCAGAAACAACCAAATTTCTCAATGATACTATTCCTTCTAACTTTCTTTTCTTGTCCGTAACATAACATGTATATATTGTTTCCTTGTTTAATCCTATTTCTTTAATATGCTCAAGTGCTTCCTTAACTGACATGTTTTTCTTAAGCTCAACATATTCAATTGTCATTATGCTTCCGGCTGACTGCGCTGGATATTTTAAAAATTGATTAATTAAAACTCTTTCTTCCTGTGTTGAGTTTATTAAAATTTTATTGACAACATTAGCAGGCATTTCTTCAATTAAGTCTATCATGTCATCAAAAAACAGCTCATCTAAAATAAATTTTAATTCTTTATCTGTAATAGTATTCATTATATCAGCTTGTTGTTCCGCTGAAAAATAAGAAAAGACCTCAGCTGCAATACCCTTTGAAAGCATCCTAAAAACAAGCAATGTTGTTGGTAGGTCTAAAGGTTCTATAATTTCCGAAATATCTACTTCATTCATTTCAGAAAGTTCCTTTTTTAACTGAATATACTTTTTTTGCTCAATTAGTTCTAAAATATTTTGTTTTTCCATTTTCTACTCCTTTTAAATACTTGTTGTCATATCCTATAAAAGAAGACACAGTGGTAAACATAGCTTCCTTAACAGGATTATTCTGCTTTCTTGTTAAACTATCAGGCAAAGGCTCAGAATCCATATTTATCACTCCTTACAATTATTTTAGAAATTCATAGTTCATTATATCATGATTTAGTATAAATATAATAAATGTTTTATTTGAATATTACAACATAAATTATAAACCTCTTATTCAAATGAGTACAAGGTGAATAATTATTATTTGAATATTGGCAAAAATAAGTTATAATTAATTAAAATGACTATGGAGAGGGAAATGGAACAATATTTTACTCAAAACCCCACATCTGAAAAGGAAATCTTTAAATTCGAATGGAATGTGAAAGAAGAAGTTTTTATTTTTTACACAAGCAACAGTGTTTTCTCCAAAAATGGAGTGGATTTTGGCTCCATGCTTTTAATAGAAACAATTTTAAATGAAAATAAAGAATTTAGCGGCAGTATTTTAGACTTGGGCTGTGGTTATGGTACCTTGGGTATTATTGCTGCTAAGATATTAAAAAAATCCTTTGTTACTATGTGCGATGTAAATGAAAGAGCCTTGGAATTGTCAAAGATGAATGCAAAGGAAAACAAGGTTGATGACAGAATCAAAGTATTAACTTCCTCTTCATTTGAAAATATTAAGGATAATTACGATATTATTATGACTAATCCTCCCATTAGGGCAGGTAAAGAAGTAGTGTTTTCCTTTTATGAAGGCGCATATGAACATTTAAACAATGGCGGCAAGCTTTATGTTGTAATTCAAAAGAAACAAGGAGCCCCAAGCACAAAAGCAAAGCTTGAAAGCTTATTTGGCAACTGTGAAACAGCAAATAAAAAATCAGGGTATTCTATTTTTAGATGTATAAAAAAATAACTGCTTCTAAGTGGCAGCAATGCATTTTTTATAGTGACTGCTCAAAATTTCAAAGCCTAAGTATCCCATTCTACGTCCAAATGAGCGAAGGAGTATTGTTTAACCAGCACTTTTTCCATTCTTTTGTTTTGCTGCAAAATAGTTTACTTCAGCACCCATAAGAAAAATAATTGACAAAATATAAATCCATATAATAAATACAAATAATCCGGACAAATTCCCATAAATGGAATTTATAAAGACAACCCTGGTGCTTACATAGCGTGAATATAAGTAAGAACCGGCTATTGAGCCTACTGAAGCAAATATTGCACCCGGATATGCGTATGTAAATTTAACCTTTTCATAAGGCAAAAATTTATATGATGCTAATAAAATAATGAATATTGCAAAAAATGCAAAAGCAAATCTTAGTATATCAATTAATATAAAATTATAGTCCTCAAAAATGGATACTCCTTTAATGAAGAGCAATAAAGAGCTTCCTGCAACAATAACAGCAAAAATAATTTGCATTGATATCATTAAAGCCAAAGTAAACAAAATTCCTCTTAACCTTAGGAATAAAAAGTTCTTTTTAGTATTGAATCCATATGCTATATTGATCCCATTTATAATGGCTGCACTGCCGGAAGTAGCCGACCATATTATAATGAGCATGCTGATGGTTAAGTAAGGCTTGCTGCAGCTTCCCACGGAGTATTTTAATACATTGTAAATAATGTTGTGCACTTCTTTAGGAATCACATTGGATAATGAATTCAATATATTGTAGATGTATTCACTATAGCCGCACAGCAAAGATATTGCCATAATAAGAAACGGGAAAATACTTAATATTATATAATATGATAATTGAGCACTCAGTGCAAAAATATTGTCTTCCGTTGTCTTATTTATAAGTTTTGTAGTAAAAATTAAAATTTTTTTAATCATAAATTCACCCTACATTATTATTAACAAATAATATACTTATTATGAGTAACTGTTAACTGACCAGAAACTACGAATCTATATTTTAAAAATAAAGAACCTTCGCTTAACTCAGATGATAACACCGTTGAAGTGAACCGTAATTATTATGTTAAGGTTATTAGGTCATTCTGAAAATCGCTTGATTTATTTTATATGGTAGTGGTATAATTAAAGCAGGCAAAAAAAATTAATGGGAGGATAAAATGGAAATTAAAAAGATTTGCATAGTTGGAACAGGTACAATGGCAAAAGGTATTGTACAAACATTTGCACAAGCAGGATATCCTGTTATAGTAAAGGGAAGACCCGGCAAAACGTTTGACACATTAGAAACCGTAATAGGTAAGGGATTAAGTAAGCTGGTATCAAAAGGAAGAATAGAACAGTCTAAGATGGACGAAACTTTAGGAAACATTTTCAAAACCACTACATATGAAGAATGTACAGACGCAGATTTGTTTATCGAAGCAGTTGCAGAAGACATGGTTACAAAACATGCAATGTTTGCTGAAATAGAAGCTGTAGCAAAGGAAGGGGCAATATTATCAACCAATACATCATCATTGTCCATCACTGAAATTGCTGCAAAAGCAAAAGCCCCCGGCAGAATAATAGGAATGCATTTCTTTAATCCTGTTCCTGTTATGAAATTAGTCGAAATAATTAAAGGCAAAGTTACTGATGAAGAAGTTCATGCTGCAGTATTTGAATTATCTCAAAAAATAGGAAAAACACCGGTAAGTGTTGATGAAGCACCTGGATTTGTTGTAAATAGAGTGTTGATTCCATTGGTTAATGAAGGTATAGGTATATTGGCAGATGGAGTTGCTACCGCAGAAGAAATAGACACTGCAATGAAATTAGGTGCAAACCATCCTATGGGACCATTAGAACTTGGAGACTTGATAGGACTTGATGTTTGTCTTGCTATTATGGAGGTTCTATATAATGAATTCGGAGATCCTAAATACAGACCGCATCCATTGCTTCGAAAAATGGTAAGAGCAAATCTGCTTGGAAGAAAAACAGGCAAAGGATTCTACGATTACAAGATGCCCTAACCCTATTTTTCAGAGTCTTTTTTCTGAAAAATAGCGGTAGGTCATTCGCAACGAATTCCCAATTTATGCGACGCAAGGAGCAAATAAATTGGTGAATGAGACTGAGAGATGCCCTAACCCTATTTTTCTGACCGAAGGGAGCCCTAACCCGCAACGAGACTGCGGAACCTTATGTTTTAAAAGACAAAAAAATAGAGGGGCGGTGCTGCCGTCCCTTTTTGCATTTTTGATTCATTCCACTGCGATGCCTAACACTGTATATTAATGGTATGGGACACAACTTGATGGGCTGTCGCTCTTTGTGAGTTATAATATCAAGGAATGTCCCCAATAATGTGGTTATATACAAATAAAATGGGATATAATGAATACAATAAATGAAGCAAAGACCTGTGTCTTTGCCCTAATGTATTCATTGTATCGGTGTGAAGCAAGCCGATTTGGCGGCTTGCACTTATGATAAAATAAATATATTGGAATAAATAGCTTGAATTATACCCATTCATTAACTATAATTAAATTTATTAATAGATTATTATAATGCTTAAATACAGATACTTAAGATATAAATAATATAAATACAGGAGGAAAAAATGAGTGATTATAACAATGAAAATGAAAACAGGGAATCAGTTAATTTTATTCAAAAAATAATTAATGAGGACCTGGAAAAAGGCACTTACGGGAACAGGGTACATACAAGATTTCCTCCGGAGCCTAATGGCTTTTTGCACGTGGGTCATGCCAAGTCAATATGCTTGAATTATGGATTAGCCAAAAAGAACAATGGAACTTTCAATTTAAGATTTGATGATACAAATCCTACTAAAGAAGACGATATATTTATTGAATCAATTATTAAGGATGTTAAATGGCTTTGCCCTGATTGGGAAGAGAGAATTTTTTATGCCTCAGATTACTTTGACCAAATGTACAACTATGCAGTTGAATTAATAAAGAAGGAATTGGCATTTGTGGATGATTTATCAGCAGATGAAATTCGTGAATACAGAGGTACATTGACAGAGCCGGGCAAGGAAAGTCCTTACAGAAACAGAACTGTTAAAGAAAACTTAGAGCTGTTTGAAAAAATGAAAAACGGTGAATTTCAAGACGGTGAAAGAGTTCTAAGAGCTAAAATCGACATGGCAAGCCCAAATATCAATATGAGAGATCCTGTTATTTACCGCATACTTCATGAATCTCACTACAACACAGGCGATGAGTGGTGTATTTATCCCATGTATGACTATGCTCATCCCATAGAGGATGCCATAGAAGGCATTACACATTCAATCTGTACATTGGAATTTGAAGACCACAGACCGTTTTATGACTGGGTGTTAAGCAATATAGATGATTTTAAAGATGCTCCCACAAAACAAATCGAATTTGCCAAGTTGTTTTTATCAAAAACAATGATGGGCAAGAGATATTTGAAACTAATGGTTGAAGAAGGATATGTGGACGGCTGGGATGATCCTCGTATGCCTACTATTGCAGGATTCAGAAGAAGAGGGTACACTCCTGAAGCCATACATAGTTTCTGTGAAGCAATTGGAGTTTCAAAGGCTCAAAGTGTGGTTGATATTGCTATGCTTGAATATGCTATAAGAAATGATTTAGGACCTAAAGTTCCAAGAACAATGGCTGTTTTAGATCCAATAAAGCTTATAATAACCAACTTTCCTGAAGATAAGATTGAATATGTTGAAACGGAAAACAACCCTGATGCTCCGGAAATGGGTACTCGTATGATACCTTTTACAAGAGAAGTATATATTGAAAGAGAAGATTTCATGGAATTTCCTCCTAAGAAATATTTCAGGCTCTTCCCCGGCAATGAAGTTAGGCTTAGAAATGCATACTTTGTAAAATGTGTTGATTTCAAAAGGGATGTAGACGGAAATGTTACTGAAGTTCATTGCACATACGATCCTGAAACAAAGAGCGGCTCAGGCTTTACAGGCAGAAAAGTAAAGGGGACACTCCACTGGATTTCAGCAAATCATTGCATAGATGCAGAAGTAAGACTTTATGATTACATGATGGAAGATGAGGAATACGACAAAACTAATTTCTTGGAAAAACTAAATCCTGAATCTAAAGTTGTATTGAAGAACTGTAAGGTTGAACCTTCAATGAATGAATTCAAAGCAGGTGACAGATTCCAATTTTTAAGGCACGGATACTTTATGATTGACCGGGATACAACTGATGATAACTTGATTTTCAACAGAATAGTATCCTTAAAAAGCAGCTTTAAGAAGTAAGGGGATAAAGATATTTTGAATATTGATGAGATAATTAAAAACAGTTTAACAGAAAACAAATTCATATATGGT
>Ga0265294_10002693_pt1 | contig 23198 bp, 22 predicted proteins | sample MunlanPumphouse3_FD_192504 | JGI IMG/M metagenome (GOLD analysis project Ga0265294, IMG submission 192504) | Groundwater microbial communities from a municipal landfill in Southern Ontario, Canada - Pumphouse #3 | ecosystem: Environmental > Aquatic > Deep subsurface > Groundwater | place... | reverse complement strand
ATAGTATTGAAGACGATGCTGGGCTTGTTTCAGTTAAAGCTACGAAGTCAGTTGGTGGGGCAGTCTTAGCTTCCACAATTACGACAATTGCGGTCTTCTTACCAATTACTTTTACTGAAGGTTTTACTAAATCAGTCTTTGAACAAATTGCTTATGTTGTGACCTTTGCCTTGATTGCTTCTTGTTTAGTGGCCTTTACTATCGTGCCATTACTCTTTAAAGTCTTTTATCAGAATAAAGATGAAGAAGAGAAGTATAAGACTAGAAAGATTTCTGATGTCTTTACGGCTTTTGCTAGTAAATTTGCAAAGAAGTTCTTAGCGATTTATCATTCAATTATTTCCTTCGTTGTCCGTTTTCATAAATCAGTCTTATTCTTAAGTGTGGCGGGGATGGCAGTCATCTTTGTCTTCTTGATTCCAAAGATTGGTTTTGAGTTCTTACCAGAAACTGATCAAAGTAAAGTTACTATTAATCTCACTATGCCAAGTGGCACTTCTTTAACCGAGACCGAAAAAACAGTTAAGATTATTGAAAATAGATTAAGTGGGATGGAAGAGATCGAGCATGTTTATGTCACAATTGGTGATAAAGAATTTGCGGTTAGTGACACTTATTCTTCCAATTTAGCTTCCTTCACTATCAATGTGACCCCTGCTACAGAAAGAAGCACTTCATTATCCGATATTGCTAATGAAATGAAAACCCGGCTCTCTGGTATTGAATGTGAATCATTACTGATTGAACAGGTTGATAACTTTGGTAGCGATATTACTGGTGGATCTTGGAGCGATTATTTGGCTGATGTTGCGATTCAAGTCCAATGTGAAAACCGAAATGACTTAGATGATTATGTCAACGCTGTTACTAAGGTCTTAGAAGACCGTGGTGACTTAACTAATATTAAAACTGACTTAGGTGTTGGTGCTCAAGAAGCGCGACTAACCTATGATTATGAAAAGATTACTAAGATGGGTTTAAGTTCTGAATTAAATCCAGCTGCGGTCTCTCAATCCTTATATGCCGCGGTGGATGGCACTAAACTCATGTCAATTACTTATAATGAAGAGTCTTATGAACTAGTGATTGGCTATCAAGAAAGCCAAGTTCAAAGTGTTTCTGATATTTTGGATTTAGTTGTTTATTCTTACGATGACGATAACGATGCCTTAACTCCAAATAAGTATATCTATCTAAAAGATATTGCTTCAGTTCAATACGTAACCGGCTATTCAACCTTAACTAGAATCAATAATTATAGTGCCGCAACTGTCTATGCTCGGATTACTTCCGATATGACTTCGGGTAAGATGAATCAAGCGTTAGAAAAATCAATTAATGATTTGAACTTCCCAGATAGTGTCAAAATTGTTTATAAAGGTTCCAACCACTTTATGAATGAAGCTTTTAGTGGCTTACTAGTGGCCTTATGTATTTCAGTGGTCTTAGTTTACGCAGTTATGGCCATTCAATTCCAATCCTTTAAAGTTCCACTAATTATTATGTTATCCTTACCGATGGGCTTTACAGGTTCAATTGTCTTATGTTATTTCTTGGGTTATTCACTCAATGTTTGTTCCTTTATTGGGATGATTATGTTGGTTGGTGTCGTTGTCAATAACGCCATTGTTTTGCTCGACCGCGTTAAGCAAATGCGAGATGAGGGGCAAAAGCGTCAAGATGCCATCATCAACTCCAGTTGTGAAAGATTAAGACCAATCTTAATGACCTCCTTAACTACTATCTTTGGCTTATTACCATTAATCTTTACGATTTCAAGTGGAATTGGAACTTTATTAGCCTCCTTATCTGCTGTTGTGGCTGGAGGTATGGTAACTTCCACACTTTTAACCTTAATTGTTATTCCATCTGCCTATGAAACCTTCTCACATTATGATGAGAACAAGTATTCAAGAAAAATTCAAAACAATAATTAGAATTATTGAGTGGCGCAATTAATTGTGATAAGATATAACGGAAAGAGGTGATACTATGCAAACTATTATCTTTGAAAAGAAAGACTATAGTCAAATTATCCCTCTTTTTTTTAATGATGAAGTTATTGCAATTCCAACCGATACTGTGATGGGGTTAGCTTGTTTAGCAAGAAGCGAAAAAGCCTATCAAAAACTGGTTGAAGTTAAAGGAAGACCTACTAATAAGGCCTTTGCTATGGCAGTTCCAAGTGTTGATATGCTTTATAGTTATGGTAAAATCAATGCTCAACAAAGAAGAATTGTAGAAACTTTCTTGCCTGGCCCATTAACGATTGTGGTTTTGAAACAAGAAAATATTCAAGATTATGTAACGGCAGGGTCTAAAACTATCGCATTAAGGGTAGTGCCTGAACCAGTGGTAGCAGAAGTTCTCACTTCATTACAAGAACCGATTTTATTAACAAGTGCGAATATGTCTGGTCAACCAAGTTTACTAACTTCAGCCGAAGTTGAAAAAGTATTTAATGAAAAGATTCGGGGTATTATTGCGGGCGATGCTGGCAGTGGATTAGCCACAACTGTGGTCGATTTGACGGGTAAAGAACCTAAAATATTACGTGAAGGTGCAATTAGTTTAAAAGAAATTAAAGAAGTGTGGGGTACAAAGTAATGCAAATAATGATTGGATCCGATCATGCGGGATATAATATGAAAAATGAGGTGGCTGAATTCCTCAGAAAAAGAGGTTATAACATTCAAGATGTTGGAACCTTCAGTGAAGAATCGGTCGATTATCCAGATTTTGCTTTTAAAGTGGCCGAAGGGGTCGCTAAGAAAGAAGCAGATTATGGAGTGTTAATTTGTGGCTCTGGAATTGGAGTTTCAATTTCTGCTAATAAAGTTAAAGGTATTCGTTGTGCCTTAGTCTATAACTTAGAAGTTGCTCGTTTAGCCAAAGAACATAACGATGCCAATATCTTAGCCTTTGGTTCACGGTTTATGACAGCTTCTTTTATTGAAGAAGCAATTCAAATTTTCCTTGGTGCTACCTTTGAAGAGGGAAGACACTGTAATAGAATTCGCAAGATTAAAGCTTATGAACGGGGTGAGAATGATGAAAGATAAAGCCATTGAAGCCATTATTGAAGAAGAAAAAGAACGCCAATTATCTCATATTGAACTCATCGCTTCAGAGAACTTTGTTTCTGATGATGTTTTAGCCGCAGCCGGCAGTATTCTGACTAATAAATATGCTGAAGGTTATCCGGGTAAACGTTATTATGGTGGTTGTTATGTCATTGATAAAGCGGAGACTTTAGCCATTGAAAGAGCCAAAAAACTATTTGGAGCAGAACATGCTAATGTGCAACCTCATTCTGGCACTCAAGCCAACATGGGCGTTTATGCAGCTATCTTAAATCATGGCGATAAGGTTTTAGGTATGGCTTTAGATGCTGGGGGACATTTGTCACACGGTCATCCTTTAAACTTTTCGGGTATGAACTATGAATTCCATAGTTATGGAGTAGATAAAAAGACCGAACAAATTGATTATGATGAAGTTCGTCGAATTGCCTTAGAAGTAAAACCAAAATTAATTGTTTGTGGCGCAAGTGCATATCCTCGTAAAATTGATTTTAAGAAATTTAGAGAAATTGCCGATGAAGTTGGAGCTTATTTAATGGTTGATATGGCTCATATTGCTGGTCTAGTTGCAGTTGGGCTTCATGAATCACCAGTTCCATATGCTGATTTCGTTACTACCACCACTCATAAGACTTTAAGAGGTCCAAGAGCCGGTTTAATTTTATGCAAAGAGAAATATGGTGCCATTTTAGACCGAAGAATTTTCCCAGGTATTCAAGGTGGACCATTAGAACATATTATTGCTGCCAAAGCAGTTTGCTTTGGTGAGGCTTTACAACCTGGTTTTAAAGATTATCAAAAACAGATTTTAAAGAACTGCCAAGCCTTAGTTAAATCATTACAAAATGAAGGCTTTAGAATTGTTTCTGGTGGGAGTGATAATCACTTAATGCTAGTTGATGTTAAAGCTAGCGTTGGACTCACTGGTAAACAAGCCGAAGTCTTACTTGATTCGATCAATATTACTTGTAACAAAAATGCGATTCCATTCGACAGCGAAAAACCGGCTTACTGCTCGGGAATTAGGCTCGGAACTCCAGCCATGACAACCCGCGGTTTTAAGGAAAAAGAATTCACTCAAGTGGGATCCATTATTGCTCGGGCCTTAAAAAACCCGAATGATACAGCTTTACTCGCAAGTTTAAAAGCCGAGGTTTTAGCCTTGGTTAAAGGAAGGCCATTACACGCCTAGGAGGAGAAACATGTTAACTATTTTGAATCATCCATTAATCAATCACAAACTTACCACGATGCGTAACAAGGACACAGGGACCAAAGATTTTAGAGAAAATCTCGATGAAATCGCTGGGCTTATGGCCTATGAAATCACAAGAGATCTTGATACAGTTCCAGTGGAAGTTGAAACTCCAATTTGTAAAACTACCGGGCAACAACTATCCAAGAAAGTTGTGCTTATTCCAATTTTAAGAGCCGGACTTGGGATGGTCGATGGTATTCATGCTATGATTCCAAATGCTAAAATTGGGCATATCGGGATGTACCGCGATGAAACTACCAAAAGACCATGTGAATACTATGCTAAATTTCCAGAAGAAATTAAAGATGGTACAGTCTTCATCCTTGATCCAATGTTAGCCACCGGTGGTAGTGCTTCTGCTGCTATTTCAATTGTGAAAAAAGCGGGAGCTAAAACGATTAAATTGATTTGTCTAGTTGGGGTTGATACCGGGATTAATAAAGTCCAACAAGACCACCCAGATGTTGACATTTATTTAGCTGCCAAAGATGACCATTTAAATGAAAATTGTTACATTGTTCCGGGCTTAGGAGATGCCGGAGATCGGCTCTTTGGAACCAAGTAAATATAATAAACATAAATTATACTAACTATAAATAAAGATAAAGGCGAAAATGTTTTTTTCCGCCTTTTTTTTACAATTTCGATTAGAAATCGCCAAAAATGAAAAAACGCCTAGTTATCGGCGTTAATCTTGAAAGCGTTTGCAGAAGTTTTTCTTTATTTTTTGTTGATAATACATATATGTATTAAAAAGTATCTTTTTTTGGTACCCCTTAAAAATAGATTATGTTATAATCTATGACGAAAGGTGGTGATTGAATGTCAATTTTAGATTCTATTCAAGCTGCTGAAGCTAAGGCTGAGCAAGCCAAACTCGATGCTAACAAGAAAGTTGAACAACTAGTAGTAGCTGCCCAACAGTCAGCTGATAAGAAAGGCGCTGCAATGCTTAAAGAAGCTAAAGAGCAAGAAGTGAACTTAGATAAGGATGCTAAAGCGCAAGCTGCATCTAAATCCAAAGACCTTCAAGCGAAATACGACAAAACTAGTCGTGAAACAGTTTCATTAGCGGATAGTAGAATTGATATTGCAATTAGTTACATTATGAAGAAGGTCGTCGAATCATGATTGTACCAGTAAAGAAACTAAAACTCGTTGTCCTCAAAGAGGATGAAGAAAAAGTTTTAAAAGCTCTGCAAAGAGTCGGTGAAGTAATGGTTATCTCCACCGAGAACACTCATGAATCGCTCGATGCCTCAAAAGAAGAGAATTTTGTGCAACGTACCCAAAAGTCTTTGTCGGTAATTAAACCATTCAAAGAGAAAGAAAAACTCAAAGAAAAGTTTTCTCATCTTATCGTGGTTGATTACAAAGATTTCGTCAATCCTGACTCTAACAAGCCAGATGACCTCTTAACAAAGATTGAGGATGCTGATAACACAATTTCACGTCTGAAGGCTGAAAATGATGCTGCTAATGAATTCAAGAAATCCCTACTTCCTTGGGAAGGCTTAACTGGGAAATTGTCAACAATTTCTAAGTCTAAGTTTACCGTTATTCATGTTGGTTTTATTCCATTAAAACAACTTGAACAATTCAAGGAAATAGAAAAGAATTTCAAGGGTGAACTCCAATATCTTGGACAAACCACGGATTCACAAGCAGTCCTCATCGCCAACTGGAAAGATGATGATGCTTCTGAGATGGATCAATTTAAGACAGTCGGTTTCGTTGAAATAGCTTTACCTAACGTAGACAAGACCGTCAAAGAATTGATGAGCGAAAAAGACACACTCGTTGCTGCAAACCAAAAGGTGATTGCAGAAACGGAAGCACATTTGAAAGAATGGGCAAAACAAGAGGAAAGCATTAAGATCTTCAGCGATGAAATGAAGACTGTGACAGCTTTAAAAGCCGCTCCAGTCCAAACAACTGTGGACACTGTCTACCTTGAAGGTTGGATTAAGACCAGCCGCCAAGAAAGAGTTGTTAACGCAATCAAATCGGCAACAGATACCTTTGATTACGAATTCGTTGATCCTGAAGAAGGAGAGAACGCACCTGTTGCTCTTGAGAACAACAAGTTCGCTAGTAACTTCGAACCTATCACTGATATGTTCGCACATCCAACAAAAGACGATATGGATCCAAACCCGGTGATGTCACTCTGGTATTGGGTTATCTTCGGAATTATGATGGCTGATGTCGGTTACGGTATTATTCTCTTCTTAGGTACACTTTTTATTAAGAAAGTTATGAAGCCAAGAGGATCGTTTGGAAAACTCATTAACGTGTTCTTCCTCGGTAGTATTACTACTACGATCTGGGGAGTTGTCTTCGGAAGTTATTTCGGAGCAGAACTCATTCCACATATTTGGTTCGTTCCACAAGATGATCCAATTACGATGCTTCTATTCACATTGATTATCGGTGTCTGTCACTTATCATGTGGCTTAATTATGAAGTGTGTTATGCAGTTTAAATCTGGTCATCCACTCGATGGAATTTTTGACCAAATTAGCTGGGTTCTAGTCTTAGTTGGTGGTTCACTAACGTTATCCCAATTCTGCGCTAACATGTTGCCAACACAACCAACGATACCACCTATCGTTATGACTGTCGGTGAAATTATCGCACTAGTCGGCATTGCAATTATTCTCTTTACAGCTGGTCGTAAGGCTAAGGGAATTGGCAAAGTCGTGGGTGGACTTAAAGGTGTTTATAACATCACAAGTTACCTTAGTGACGTTCTATCTTACGCTAGAATTCTTGCTCTAGCTATGTCCACAGCAATTATCGGCTTCGTTATGAATATGTTGGCTGGTATGGTCGGTGGCACCCCTATTATCGGTATTGTCTTCTCGATTATCGTTTACGTTATTGGTCATATCTTCAATATGGCTATGGGATTATTATCCGCATACGTCCACGATAGCCGTCTACAATATATCGAATTCTATGGGAAATTCTACGAAGGTGGAGGCCTAGATTTCAAACCTCTCACACTTGAATATAAGTACGTAAATGAAATCAAAGATGGCAAATAAAAAAGGAAAAGGAGACTTAAAACTATGTTTGAAAATATGTCAGGTCAATCAATTGCTGTCCTAGGCGCAGCACTTGCAGCAGCACTAGCTGGTTGTGGATCAGCCATTGGTGTTGGTATTGCAGGCAAATCAGCCGCTGGTGTTTCAAGCGAAAAACCAGAACTATTCGGTAAATTACTCGTTCTACAAGCTCTTCCAGGAACTCAAGGTATCTACGGTTTCTTAGCCGCAGTCCTTATCATGGTTAACACAGGTCTATTAGGCGCTAATGTCACTATTTCAGTCGCAACAGGCTGGTCCTTCTTTGGTGCAGGACTTCCTATCGGTATTGCTGGACTCGTTTCCGGTATCTATCAAGGAAAAGCAGCCGCTGCCGCTATTCAATTAACTGGTAAATCACCAGATAACTTCGTCAAGGGTATGACTATGACCGCTTTAGTCGAAACCTACGCTATTCTTGGTTTACTTGTATCAATCCTCTTAATCTTCGGAATTCCAGTAGCTTAGTATTCTAAACTAAAGAAAATGGGTGATTAAATTGGCTAACAACAATTCAATCTACAAGAAAATCGAAGAAAAAGGAAACAAGGAAGCCCAAGAAATAATCAATGCAGGCCAAGCAAAGGCTAAAGCATTAGAGACAAGCGTACTTGCTGGTTATAAAGCTGAAGCAGATCTCATCGTAGATTCTGCTAAGAAAGCCGGCGAGAATTATGTTAATACAACGCTTACCCAAGTTGAACAAACTGCCAAACAAAAAGCCTTGTTTGAAAAGAAAGAATCCATTGCTAAAGCTGTTGAGGGTGCTCACAAGCAACTCTTAAAGATTAGCGATAAAGAACTAAGTGAATTAGTTATCAAGATTCTTAAAGCTGAAGACATTCAAGGCAATGAGACAATTTGTGTCTCAAAAGATGAATATAGCAAATACCAAAAACTTTTCTCAACAAAGAAAGATGCTGAACTTGATGTTCTAAACAAGACACTTGGAAACAAGTATCATCTTACACTTGATAAACAACCAGCTGCTATTAATGGTGGCTTCATTATCAAAGGTAAGAGTTATGATATCGACCACAGCTACACGGTATTGCTAGAAAACATCAAAGAACAATATGAAGCCGAAATAGCAAAACTATTATTCGGTAAAGGAGCATAGAATGGATTACAGTTACGCTTGTGGTGCTGTCAAAGGCGTTGAATCCACATTACTAGATAAAGCTAAACTCTCAAAGCTCTTCAAATTAGAAGATGCTCAGTTTAAGCAATCTTTAGCTGATATGGGTTATGGCGCGACCGGTAATACATTAGAGGAAATTGTTAATGGAGAAATGGCCAAAGTTAAAGCATTCTTTAACGAGGTTGTTCCAGGCAATCCAGTCATGGATTTGTTCTATCTCCAAAACGATGCTCAAAACATTAAGGTTATTTATAAATCCAGAATGTTTAATCTTCCTCATAATGATAACTTCGTAACTACAGGGGCGATTAATAAAGATCTTTTAGTTGACGCAATCACTAAAGGAAACTACGATCACATTCCTGAAGCTTATGAACCATTACTGAAAGGTATTGCAGAAAAGACCAAGGCGATTAAAAACCCAAGAGTCTTAAGTGCAACTATCGATTCCTGCATCTTTGAATATATCATGGGTGAATTAAACACCAAATATAAAGATGAAGCATTAAGAACTTATTATGTTAACTTTATTAACTTTGCTAATATCTTAACACTAGTTCGTTGCCAATCTTTAAAATGGCCACTCGATAAATTCTTAGAGATGTATATCGGATACGGTACCATAGACAAGGACGATTTCATTGCAGCATATGCTTTGACAGGTGAAAACTTAAGTAAGCATTTCGTTAAAAAAGAATATGGTGAAAGTATTGCCAAAGGATTAAAGGCTTATGATGATGATCATAATCTTTCTAATCTTGAAAAATACCTAGACGAATTAAAACTCGAGATTATGAAGAACTATAGCCTTCAATTCTCAAGTATTGGACCTTTGGTCTATTACTATCTTGAAAAACAAGCAGAAGCGAAGAATATCCGTTTGATCTATTCTGATCATGAAGCGGATACGAACGATCTTCTTAATTATTAAAGGAGGAACAAGAGATGGAAAAAATTGATCTAGCCGCAATCGGCCAATCTAGTGAAATCTATTTGTTCAATGCAGTTGGTATTACAACTATCATTGCAAAAACTCCACAAGAAGCTGACGAAAAGATTCGTGACTTAGCCAATGGAGATTGCAAAGTCATTTATCTTGAAGAAGCCTTGTATATTAATATGAGTAGCACTCTCGAAAGATATGCCAAGAGAGCGTTCCCAATCATCATTCCTATTCCTTCACAAGAGGGTAGTAAGGGTGTTGGTCTCAAGAAGATTAAAGATAATGTTCAAAAAGCTATAGGCATGGATATTTTATAGGAGGGTGATTTATTGTGAATGATAAAAAAGTAGGAGTCATTTCGAAAGTTGCCGGACCTTTAGTCGTTGCCAAAGGCATGACAGGCGTCAAGTTGTACGACGTTGTTCGTGTTTCTGAAAAACGCTTAATTGGTGAAGTTATCGAACTCAGAGGCGATCAAGCTTCAGTCCAAGTTTACGAGGAAACAGCAGGTATCGGTCCTGGCGAACCAGTTTATCAAACTGGCGAAGCTCTATCAGTCGAACTAGGACCTGGACTTATTGAATCTATTTATGATGGTATTCAACGTCCACTCGCTGTCGTTTACGAAAAAGCTGGAGACCAAATCCCACTCGGTATTGAAGTTCCAAAGCTCAACCGTGAAAAGGTCTGGAAGTTTAAGAAAGTGGCCAAAGTTGGTGACAAAGTCACTGGCGGCGACGTCTTAGGTACAGTCGTCGAAACAAAAGCCGTTTTACATAAGATAATGGTACCACCATATCTCACAGGTACAGTTACTTGGGTTTATGAAGGTGATGCTAAAATCGAAGATACAATCGCAAAGATTAAAGATGAAAAAGGCGTTGAGCATGAGATTAATATGATTCAACACTGGCCAGTCCGTGTTGGACGTCCATATGTTGAAAAATTATCACCAACTCAACCAATGACAACCGGCCAAAGAGTTATTGATACACTCTTCCCAATCGCTATCGGTGGTGTCGCATGTATTCCAGGACCATTCGGATCTGGTAAAACAGTTGTTCAACACCAATTAGCAAAATGGGCAGATGTTGATATCGTTATCTTCATCGGTTGTGGCGAACGTGGAAACGAAATGACCGACGTTTTGATGGAATTCCCAGAACTTCAAGATGCGAAGACCGGTGAATCTATCATGAAACGTACAGTCTTAATCGCTAATACTTCAAATATGCCAGTTGCTGCTCGTGAAGCTTCAGTTTATACCGGTATTACAATTGCTGAATACTATCGTGATATGGGTTATAAGGTTGCTGTCATGGCTGACTCTACTTCTCGTTGGGCAGAAGCTCTTCGTGAAATGTCAAGCCGTCTCGAGGAAATGCCTGGTGAAGAAGGTTACCCAGCTTACTTAGCAACACGTATTGCAGGCTTCTATGAAAGAGCCGGTTACGTTACTTGCTTAGGTAAAGATGGACGTAAAGGTGCAGTCAGTGCTATCGGTGCTGTCTCTCCTGCAGGCGGCGATACTTCAGAACCAGTTTCGCAAGCAACTCTTAGAATCGTTAAAGTCTATTGGGGCTTAAGTGCACAACTTGCTCGTAGTAGACACTTCCCAGCTATTGACTGGTTAAAGTCCTATTCATTGTATGATGATGTTCTTGAAGAATATTATGATAAGAATGTTCAAAAGGGCTGGACAAAGCAAGTCCAAAAGGCTCGTGCTTTACTCCAAGAAGAAGCTAAACTCAATGAAATCGTTCGTCTAGTCGGCGTCGATTCACTTGAATTCCAAGATCGTTTAACTCTTGAAGTTACTAAGTCAATTCGTGAAGACTACTTACACCAAATCGCTTTCCATGAAGTTGATACTTATACTTCATTACAAAAGCAATATGGTATGCTAAATACTATTCTTCACTGGTATGAAAAGGGTCAAGAAGCTTTAAAGAATGATGTTTCATTCAAGCTCATTGAAGCTATGCCTATCAGAGAAAGAATTGGTCGTATGAAATATGTCAAGGAAGCAGACTTCCCTAAGGAATTTAAGGATTGCATTGCTGCTATTGATAGTGACTACGATAAATTAGCAAAAGGAGGACAACAATAATGGCAAAAGAGTATAAAACAATTAAAGAAGTTGTTGGCCCACTAATGCTCGTCGAAGGCGTCGAAGGCGTCAAATACGATGAACTTGTTAAAATTAAACAAGCCAATGGTGAGGAACGTTTCGGTAAGGTCCTAGAAGTTAATGAGGACCGTGCTGTTGTTCAATTGTTCACTTCATCACAAGGCTTAAAGATCGATGATGCTAAGGCTATGTTCTTAGGTCATGGTATCCAACTAAAACTTGCTCCTGAAATCTTAGGCAGAGTTTTCGATGGTATGGGTAACCCAATTGATGGTGGCGGCGAAATTATCCCTGTTAAAACAGAAGATATTAACGGTGCTCCATTGAACCCAGTTGCTCGTGACTACCCAGAAGAATTTATTCAAACTGGTGTCAGTGCTATCGATGGTTTGAACACTCTAGTTAGAGGTCAAAAACTTCCTATCTTCTCTGGTTCAGGTCTACCACACTCAAAACTCGCAGCTCAAATCGCAAGACAAGCTCAAGTCCGTGGTTCAAAAGAACCATTCGCTGTTGTCTTTGCTGCTGTTGGTATTACTTTCGAGGAAGCAAACTTCTTTATTGAAGACTTCAGAAAATCCGGTGCTATTAAGCGTTCTGTTCTATTCATGAACTTAGCTAATGACCCTGCTATCGAGCGTCTATCTACTCCTAAGATGGCCATTACTTGTGCAGAATATCTAGCTTACACACTTGGGATGCACGTTTTGATTATCATTACTGATATCACTAACTACGCAGAAGCTCTTCGTGAAATTTCTGCCGCTCGTAAGGAAGTTCCAGGACGTCGTGGCTACCCAGGCTACATGTATACTGACTTAGCCGGTCTATATGAACGGGCAGGTCGTATTAAAGGTAAACCAGGTTCAGTTACACAAATTCCTATTTTGTCAATGCCAGAAGATGATATTACCCACCCAATCCCTGACTTAACAGGTTATATTACCGAGGGTCAAATCATTATTTCTCGTGACCTTTACAATAGAGGTATTACACCTCCAATCGATGTCTTACCATCCCTTTCACGTTTGAAGGATAAAGGTATCGGTAAAGGCAAGACAAGAGAAGACCATTCCGCAACCATGAACCAATTATTTGCAGCTTATTCTAGAGGAAAAGAAGCTAAAGAATTAGCAGTCGTCTTAGGTGATGCTGCTTTGTCTGATACTGATAAACTCTATGCTAAGTTCGCAACTGAATTTGAAAACAAGTATGTCTCTCAAGGTTACAATACTAATAGAACTATTGAAGAAACACTTGATATTGGTTGGGATTTACTCACCATCTTACCAAAGAGTGAGTTAAAACGTATCGACCTAGACTTAATTGAAAAGTATTATCCAAAGAATAAAGCGGGTGAATAATTATGGCACTAATGAATGTCAACCCAACCCGAATGGAGCTTTCTAAACTCAAAGCTGGTTTAGCAACTTCGCAACGTGGTCATAAACTTCTAAAGGATAAGCAAGATGAAATGATTCGTCAATTCATGTTGATTATTCGTGAGAATCAATCACTACGTAAAGAAATTGAAGATGAATTAGCTGCGATTATGAAAAAGTTTAGCACCGCTCAATTAACAATGAGTTATGCTGGACTTATGGAAGCTTTAATGGTTCCTTCAAAGAGTGTTGAAGTAACTGTGGCGACAAAAAATATTATGTCGATTAAAACTCCAACGGTCCAAGTTGCTAATTCAGAAGGCGATATCGATTTAACTTATGGTTTCGCCTTTACGCCAAGTGATCTTGATGGTGCTATTCTTTCACTCTCTCGTCTTCTTCCAAAACTCCTTAAGTTAGCAGAACTCGAAAAAACATGCGATATGCTAGCTGTAGATATTGAAAAGACAAGAAGAAGAGTTAACGCTATCGAATATATCATGATTCCTGATTACGAAGAAACGATTCACTTTGTTAACCAAAAGTTAGATGAAAGTGATCGTAGCGCTACAATTCGTTTGATGAAAGCAAAGAGCTTGATTTTGGCCAAAGAAGAGACCGAAAGAGCTCGTAGGGCAAAAGAATTAGCAGCCGCAACTGAGTAATACTTTACGCTAGAAATAAAACCGAGGTTCACACCTCGGTTTTTATTTGCTTTATAAACTCTTTTGTTTGGGGATCATTATGCCCACTTGTTAAAATATCAAAATCAAATTGTTCCATGAATTCCAGGGCTTTTAGGTATTCTTCTTTGGAATCCATTAAGTCTGGAACAGGATGATCTAGAGTATCTCCAATGTTATCAAAAGCATGTAAGATTCGCTCTTTAGTATCGTAGAGGATTAGCCCATCTGGAGTATGACCACGGGAGGCATAAAGATAGAGACCATCTTCTTTAAAACAGGCTGAAGTATCGAAGGTCAAGGTTGGGGGAGTTTCCGTTACATCTCCTTGAATGAACTTGGCATTATTTTGACACATCTCTTGATAGTATTGATGGGACATTTCTTGGCATTTGGTAGTTGCGATAATCGGGGAGTCTTTGAAAGCACAATTACCCCAGATATGATCCCAATGATAGTGTGAATTAATAACAATGATTGGTTTAGTTTCTTTTAGACTAACTAAATAATCTTTTACTATTTGCATTTGTTTTGAACCACAACCGGTATCAAGTACATAATTAAATGATTCACCAAGTATGACATAACTATAATGACCACAAACACTAAAAGTATCGTAGGAGAACATTATTGTTCTCTGTTTTAATCTAGTTATTTGCATTTTATTCCTCCACCTCTTCGTTACCGAGTCCTTTAAAGGTGATTTTTCCATTAACAAAGTTTTTAAGTTTGGTCACTTCATTTTCACTTCTAAAAAGAACTTCATAATTAACTTTTAAATCGTAGTCTAACTTAACAACTCGCACGTTTTCTTTGCGTAAGTAGTTGGCTACAACATCATTGAGATTATAATCAATTATAAAAGCGTATTTCTTAAGTGTTAAAACTTGAATGGTCTTGGCTTGATCTAAAGCTAATGAGGCGGTCCCACTATAAGCCCGAATTAGACCACCTACACCAAGTTTAATTCCGCCAAAATAGCGAGTAACGACCACTAAACATTCAACTAGATTTTTAGTTTGAATGGCTTTTAAAATAGGGAATCCAGCGCTAGAAGAGGGTTCTCCATCATCACTAGACTTATATTTGTTTTCTGAGATAACATAAGCATAACAGTTATGAGTTGCTTGATGTTCCGTTTTGCGAACACTAGCAATTTTTTCTTTGGCTTCAGTTTCATCTTTTACTCGAAAAACTCGAGCAATAAATCTCGAATGTTCAATCTCATTTTCAACTCTAGCTTCATGACGAATAACCAGTTTCATAAACAAATTATAACATAATTTAGGATATTTGAAAATTTCTCACTATTAGTAATATAGGAGGTGTTAATGTTAAGTGTCCTAGATGTGGGAATGAAGACCCAAATCTCTTCATGATTGTAAATGGCGAACCTCGTTGCCGTAAGTGTCTGCAATACAATGGTAAAGTGGCACAAATTACAACAAGAATCAATCCGCGCTTTGCGAAAGCCAAAATCAATTACGCTTTGAGTCCCGAACAAAATGAGATATCTTTGAAACTATTGAATGGCGGAACAAAGATTTATGTTAATGCTGTTTGTGGAGCAGGTAAAACCGAAATTACCTTTCAAAGTATTGAGAAAGCTTTAGCTAATGGTTACCGGGTTGGTTTCATTATCCCAAGGCGAGATGTTGTTAAAGAAATCGCAACCAGACTTAAGAAAGTGTATCCCCAAGTTATTGTCAGTGAAGTCTATGGCGGACATACCCAAATCTTGGATGGCGAAATCGTGGTGCTAACCACACACCAAGTTTATCGTTATCCAAACAAATTTGGCCTGATAATTGTTGATGAGTACGATGCTTTTCCCTTCAAAGGAGACGAAGTATTACATCACTTTGTGGAACAATCTTGCTTTGGTCAAAAGATTTATCTAAGCGCAACTTGGAATAAAGTTGAATTAATTGGGAAAGAAAATTATGCCCTTAACAAAAGGTATCATAATCATCCTTTGCCAGTTCCAGTTTACCTGAAATGTCACCACAAATTACTGCTACTTAAAACTTTGCTTGAAACGCGTAAATTGTTAAAGAAACCAACTTGTGTTTTCATATTTTTACCAAGTATCTCTGAAACAATCCGCTACTATTCTTTCCTTAAATGCTTTTTTAGAGACATAATGCTATATAATAGTCAATGCCCTAATAAAGAGATGATATTCAAGAATATCAAGCAAGCTAAATATAGGGTAGTAGTTTGCACGACCATTCTCGAACGAGGGATTACAATCAAGAATCTAGATATCATAGTTGCGGAGGCGGACGCACCAATCTTTTCGCATGAAACATTAATTCAAATTGCGGGAAGAGTGGGGCGGATTGCTTCACGTAATAGCGGTCAGGTATTGTTCTTGGCACAACATAAAACGCATGAAATCACAACTTGTATTAACACGATTGAAACCACCAATCTCAAAGTGTCTTTTATGCCATAAGCCGATTGCATTTGCTCCAGCACATTTATTAACTAGACCCAATAAAATTTGTGACAAATGTTATCATGACTTCGCGTTGGCCAATAAACACTTCAAGGTTAGTAACTGCCGTTGTTACGCCCTGTTTTACTATGAAGGGAAGGTCAAGGAAACTATTTTGCAAATTAAAGTCAATCAAGACTTAGAAGTTGCGCAAAATTTGTTGACGAGATTTCTCCCAGAACTAGTTAGTTTGTTTCGAAACTACACTATGATATTCGTTCCTTCCACGCCGACAACCAATCAAGAACGGGGGTTTAACCATGTTGTCGAAGTATATCGCGTCCTAAATCTAAAAAGTGAGGATATTTTATATAAGAAAGTACCATATAAACAATCGGATCAAAAATATGAAAATCGCAAAAAAGTGCGCGATGTGATTGCTTATAAAGGCCAACTTAATCCTCATAAGAAGTATGTAATTGTTGATGACATAGTGACTTCCCAAGAAACGTTGAAAGCGTGCATTGACGCCGCCCGAAAAGCTGGAGCTAAGCATCTTAAGTGTTTGGTTCTAGCTTACAACTGCCGTCAATTTGTGACGACAAAAACAGGACAAAAAGTTCTCAAAATGAAGTAACTATCTTCCGGGGGAAAGGTAGGAAGTATGGAAAACAAAAAAGTTGGAACCGTCAAATGGTTCAATAATGAAAAAGGCTATGGTTTTATTAAAGATAATGAAGCCAACGAAATCTTTGTTCATTATAGTGAAATCCAAAGCACGGGCTTTAAAACTTTGGCTGAAGGTCAAGATGTTTCTTTTAGTGTTGTTGATACATCTAAAGGTAAACAAGCTCATGGAGTGGTCGTTATTTCTAAGAAATAACTAGAAAGTAGGGTGGATACACAGTGTATCCACCTTATCTTATCGATTGAGTGGTGATAGATTGAAACATAATTTTTATGAAGATAAAACAAAAAGGCATTTCCGCGGACGTTACGTCTATGTTCATGGGAGGCGTGTAGCTCATCCAAATTACATCATTGGTGAGGATGAAAAGACTTATACATCGATTGGATTTACTCATAGCCCTACAAAAGTTGGTAGTTATCACAAACTCTATGGAAATATTGTGAGTAATGACACATCATCTTGTTATATGCAAAAAAACATTAAAACAAGGAAAAAGAAAACATTTTCAAAGAAAAAATATGACAAATACAATTTTACAAATCAAATTGATTGTATATATATAGATGACTATATTAAAAAACATAAAAAAAAGTAAGCGAAGAACAATATCAGTTAAGATTCTGTAATAAGTAATGTTTTCACACTACAGTTCGCTTACATGTTCATATTACATATTAATTGAGTAAAAGTCAATATGCATAACTCACAAAAAAAGTAAGCGAAGAACAACACACTAAGGCGCTGCATTAATAGTACTTTCGCACCATATTCGCTTAAAAACTCATATTACATTTATTCAATAAATAAGTCAAATTAGAATAAAAAGGTGAGTACATCTAATACTCACCTTATTATTTTTATGCAGCACTCCAGCTTCCATCTACTGGAAGTGTAACACCACTAATATATCGTGATTCATCACTGGCTAGGAATAGAGCAGCATTTGCAATATCTTCACTGGCACCCATTGGTGGGCAAGAAGCAAGTACTTTTTGGACTCTACCATAACCATGCATATTTGGTTGACCCATAGATTTAGCAATATTTGTAGCAATTCCACCTGGAGCAATAGCATTGAAACGAATGCCTTCTGGTTGATACATAAAGGCTGAATTTCTAGTTAAAGCAATGATACCAGCTTTACTGGAAGAATAGGCAGCACCTGCGACAGTTTTATAAGCACCAACTGAAGCAATATTGATGATAGAACCACCTTTTTTCAATTCTTTAAAGGTATTGACGGCTTTTCTCATAGCATAGAATGGACCATATTCATTGACCTTGTGAACAAGATCAAATTTTTGATCAGTGCAATCACCAATAGCACCCATATCATCCATAATACCAGCATTGTTAACTAAAATATCTAAAGTCCCGAATTGTTTAACAGCCAAATCAATCATGGCTTCATTGTCTTCTTTTTTGGAAACATCACAGTGGGAAATGCAAAGTGATTTCTCATGGGCTTTTAATTCCTCTTTTAAAGCTTTTAAAGCCTCATCACTGATATCGGTAGCAACAACTTTTGCACCTTCTTTAAGAAAGAGAGTTGTCATGGCTTTTCCCATCCCTGAACCTGCTCCGGTAATAATGGCAACTTTTCCTTGTAATCTCATTGTTAAATCCTCCTTTTTCTAGATGAATATGACTTCATCTTTTACTATTTAAATGTTACAATATGCTGTCTTTATTGGCAAGTAAACCGCATGAAAGGTCAAACAAGAGTTCAAAATTAACTTATTAGTTTAATCTATTATTAAAATATGATAGAATAACTATGTTAACTTTTACGTAGTAAAAACTGAGGAGGTCACAACATGGCTCGTTCATTTTTAGATAGACTTTTTAAAGTTGAAGAAAAAGAGTTTCGTCGGATTGAGCAAAAGGCTCATGAGATTGATGCTTTAAAAGACAAGATGGCTGCGTTAAGCGATGAGGAACTCAAAGCTAAAACAGCTGAATTCAAAGAATTACTTAAAAATGGTAAAACATTAGAGGATATTCAAGTCGAAGCTTATGCTGTGGCAAGAGAAGCTGCTAAGCGAAGTATTGGCCAATTTCCTTTCTTAACCCAAGTTATGGGTGCTTTAGTTTTGCATGAAGGTAACGTTGCTGAAATGAAGACAGGTGAAGGTAAAACTCTAGCCTCAACTATGGCTGGTTACCTTAACGCTTTATCGGGCAAAGGTGTCCATGTTTTAACCGTCAATGATTATTTGGCGAAACGGGATGCTGAATGGATGGGTAGTATTTATCGTTTCTTAGGTTTAAGAGTCGGTGTTAATGGCCGAGAACTTTCACCAAAAGAAAAGCAAGAAGCTTTTAAGTGCGATATTACTTATACAACTAACGCAGAATTAGGTTTTGATTATTTAAGAGATAATATGCTTCAAAACATGGAATCACGGGTTTTACCACGTCATTTATATATGGCACTAGTTGATGAATGTGACTCCATCTTAATTGATGAATCAAGAACACCTTTAATTATTTCAGGTGGACAAAGACAATCAGCCAATTTATATATCACTGCTGATAATTTTGCTAAGTCATTAACCAAAGATAAAGATTATACCTTAGATGTTGAAACTAAAACCATTTCTTTAACTAAAGATGGTAATACAATGGCAGAAAAGACTTTTAAGATTGATAACTTATATCGGTTGGAATATTCAGATTTAGTCCACCATATTCACCAAGCCTTAAAAGCTAATTATATTATGCAAAAAGATGTTGATTATATCGTTAAAGATGACAAGATTGTTATCGTTGACCAATTTACTGGACGTCTATTAGCTGGTCGAACCTTCTCGGATGGTCTCCACCAAGCTATTGAAGCTAAAGAAAGAGTTACTATCAATCCGGAAACTATTGTTTTAGCTACCATTACTTACCAAAACTTCTTTAGATTATATGAGAAGCTTGCCGGTATGACCGGTACTGCTAAGACTGAAGAAGAAGAATTCTATGAAACTTATAATATGCGAGTTATTTGTGTTCCTACTAACGTTCCAGTTATAAGAGTTGATGCTCCAGACTTAGTTTATGGTAAAAAAGAGTATAAATATAAAGCTTTATTAGAAGATATTAAAGAAAGACACGCTAAGGGCCAACCATTATTAGTTGGTACTATCGCGGTTGAAACTTCAGAACTTATTTCCAATATGTTAAGTAAGGAAGGCATTAAGCATGAAGTCTTAAATGCTAAGAACCACTTGCGGGAAGCTGAAATTATTTCTCATGCTGGTGAAAAAGGTTCTGTTACTATCGCCACTAACATGGCAGGTCGAGGTACCGATATAAAACTTGGTGAAGGCGTTGCTGAACTAGGTGGATTAGCAGTTTTAGGTAGTGAAAGACATGAGTCACGGCGTATTGATAACCAGTTAAGAGGACGTTCAGGCCGACAAGGTGACCCAGGGTTCTCACGTTTCTATGTTTCGCTTGAAGATGATTTAATGCTGCGTTTTGGTAGCGATGCTGCTAAAGCCATGTTTAAGTCTTTAGGTGATCAAGCCATTGAATCCAAGATGATTACTAAAGTTATTACCTCGGCTCAAACTCGAGTTGAAGGTTATAACTACGATGTTAGAAAGAATCTTCTTGGTTACGATGATGTACTAAGACAGCAAAGAGAAATTATGTATAAACAAAGAGATGACGTCATCGAAACTGTTGACTGTAATCCATTTGTTGTTGATATGATGAATAAAGTAGCGGCAGACTTAATCAATAAGGCCACTTATTATGAGGCAAAAGAGCCTTTGGTCAATGTTGATAAGTTAGCAGATCTATTAACTGAAAAGTTCTTACCTCCAGCCGCTATCAATAAAGATGAACTCAAGTTTGATACTCAAGAGAAGACAATTGTCGCTGTGACTGAATTATTACAAAGTCACTTTGAGAAGAATCGTTTCTTCTGGGGCGAGAAAGTCTTCTTGGCAGTTGAAAAACAAATATTATTAAGAATTATAGATATGAATTGGACAAACCATATTGATAGAATGACAAAGCTAAGAGATGGTATTGGCTTAAGAGCCTATGCTCAAACTGACCCATTACAAGCTTACATTCAAGAAGGTTATAAGATGTTCCAAGACATGGTCTTACAAATTGCAACAGAGGTAACTCTCTATTGCTTACATGCAGTTGTTAAATTTAATCAACCACAGAAGTAGGTAAATAATTATGGCCATTGAAAATTATGAAATGACTCAAAATAGCGATAAAGTATTGCAACATTTTAAAGAATTAGGCGATTCCCTTTGACCTGGCAGGTAAAGCGGATATCATTAAGCGCTTAGAGAAGCAAACTTTAGAACCATCTTTTTGGAATGACCGCCGTCATGCCGAACAAGTTATTAAAAAAACGAATAATCTGAAGAATATTGTAGAAACCTACAATACTCTTTTAAAGCGCTTAAATAGTTTTATTCAAGATTTAGGTTTATTAAAAGACGATTTTAGTGCAGAAATTCAAGAATTACTCAGTTCTGAATATACGGATTTAATGCACGATATTTCTAACTTTGAATTACTAGTGTTCCTCAATCAAGAATATGATGATGCTAATGCAATTTTAGAAATTCATCCTGGGGCTGGGGGTACTGAATCTCAAGACTGGGCTGAAATGTTATATCGGATGTATGTGCGTTATGCTGAACGCCATAACTATGCGATTGAAGTTCTTGATTACCAAGTGGCAGAAGAAGCGGGAATTAAAAGTGTTTCTTTTGTGATTCGGGGCGATCATGCTTATGGCTACTTAAAGTCAGAAAAAGGGGTTCATCGGCTTGTTAGAATCTCGCCTTTTGATGCTTCTGGTCGTAGACACACTTCCTTTGCCAGTGTTGATGTTATTCCGGAATTAAATGAAGACAACAGTATCGCAATTGACGATAAAGATCTAAGAATTGATACTTATCGGAGTAGTGGTGCTGGTGGTCAACATATTAATAAGACTGACTCCGCAGTTAGAATTACTCATATTCCGAGTGGCATCGTGGTTTCGTGTCAATCACAGCGTTCCCAAATTCAAAACCGGGAACATGCGATGTTAGCTTTAAAAGCCAAGTTATATCAAAAGGAATGTGAAGACCAAAAAGCTCAATTAAAAGAGATTCGGGGAGAACAAAAATCAATTGAATGGGGCTCCCAGATTCGCTCTTATGTCTTTATGCCATACTTATTAGTGAAAGATCACCGAACCAACTATGAATCCAGCGCAGTTAATGCTATTATGGATGGGGAGATAGATGATTTCATTTATGCTTTCTTAAAGTTGGGGGTGAAATAATGACAACCAAAACACCAAAGACCAAAATACACAGTATTTGGTTCATTATTTTAAGTATTATTGGAGGCAACCTCTGTATGGGTTGTGCCTATTCAGTTTTTGTCTTGCCCCATAATATCGTCTCTGGAGGCAGCGGCGGTATGGGTGTTGTTTTAAGAGGGATGTTTGGAATTGATCCAACTATTTTTGTTACCGTTATGATGTGGGTTATGTTCTTCTTGGGCTTAATCTTTCTAGGCAAGTCTTTCTCTTTAAAGACTTTACCATCAACTTTCTTATATCCTGCTTCCGTCTATTTATTTAACTGCATTAAACCATTACAAGCATGGACTTTAACATTAGATAATACCTTATTAGCTGCAATTTTTGCGGGTGCTTTATATGGAATTGGCTCAGCTTTAATCTTTAAGACCGGTGGTAGCAGTGGTGGCACTGATATTCCAGCTTTAATTGTCGAAAAATATACTGGTTTGCCTTTTGAAAAGTTAATTTTTGCTGAAGATGTCATCATTATTGGTGCTGGTGTCTTCTTTGTGGGCTTTGAACCAGCTTTAATCGGCATTATCCTCTGCTTCATTTCAATGGAAACCATCGATAGAATTATGTTCGGTGGCTCGACGTGTATGCTGATATTTATCATGACAAACCAGTTGGATCTGGTTAACGATTATATCTTAAAAGAACTCAATCGAGGCACCACAATTGTGCCTTGTATTGGTGGCTATACCAAGAAACCACGCCAAATGATTCAAGCTGTTGTTTCTAGAAATGAATACAACTTAGTTTTACACTATGTGCATGAGGTTGATCCAAAAGCCTTTATCACTATTGTTAATGCTAAAGAGACTTTGGGCGAGGGCTTTAAAGAACCTGGCTTTAGAAGGTTGAAAGGTAAGTAAGAGCATGGAATACATGACTGATGAAATGCGTAAGCATCTTAAAAAAGACAAAAAGAAACATTTAATTGTCACCCTTATTTCAAGCGTGGTTTGTCTTTGTTTGGGCATCAGTATCACAGCCGTCGTGATGAAGAATCAAGGCAATAATAAAACTAATTCCGA
>Ga0265294_10002692_pt1 | contig 23198 bp, 9 predicted proteins | sample MunlanPumphouse3_FD_192504 | JGI IMG/M metagenome (GOLD analysis project Ga0265294, IMG submission 192504) | Groundwater microbial communities from a municipal landfill in Southern Ontario, Canada - Pumphouse #3 | ecosystem: Environmental > Aquatic > Deep subsurface > Groundwater | place... | reverse complement strand
GATGGCCCCGTCTGCCTTGAAATCTTCAATGTGAAGGGACAGAAAGTAGCTACACTGGTGAATAAACACCAAACCAGCGGCTTGCATAAGCTGATTTGGAATAGCAAAGATGATAATGACCGTCTGGTCGGAAGTGGAATCTATCACTACCGCCTCAGGACAGAAAACGGCAGCAGCACCCAAAAGATGCTCTTATTAAAATAGCATTTCCTCGCAGGGAGGGAATTCCCTCCCTGCAAAATAAAAGGAATAGCACATGAAAATATTATATATATGCCTCGTACTTCTATCTACCCTGCCAGCTTTGTCTGCATCACTGATCACAGTATCAGTTGATGGCGGTATGGATTTTTCGACCATAGGGTCAGCCATTGAAGCAGCCTCCGAAGGGGATTCCATTCTGGTATATCCCGGAGTGTATGTGGAAAACGTGGATTTCATCGGGAAAACAATTACCTTATGTAGTCTGGAAGCACTAACCGGTGATCGCTCCTATGTCCAGAGCACGATTATCGATGGCAATCGAACCGGCTCCTGTGTGGCTTTTCTAAACGGAGAACAAAATGCTACCTTAAGGGGCTTCACTCTTCGCAATGGTATAGGCACCATTTTGCATTCTGATGCTTTATTTGGAGGAGGGATAGCGATGCTTCATTCCGGCAGAGTAAATCTGACGAACTGCGATATCACAAACAACAAGTCTATTAGTGGAGCAGGCATTTATTGCGGGAGCGGGCCCCTGTATATGAGCGGAGTGAATATCTTCGAGAACTATGGCTCTTGGGGAGGTAGTGGGCTGATAATCTTTGGGCATTTAGACCAGACGAGCATGGTCTATTTTGATCCCGATAATCTGTGCTCCGTTTACTCCAATTACGGATCAGCGCCGGTGGATATATTTATTGTGGATCTCAGGCGCAATCTGGATATACATCTGGATATGGGCACGATTGATCATTCTGATGAATTTTACATTTCACGCCTTATGAATATACCACAGTATGATCACTATACAGATACTGTGAATATTCAACAGGGGTACCGAAGCGAAGTGAATCATGATCTTTATGTAAGCCCGGATGGAGATGATGCCTATTCCGGTTTAAGTCCCGACCAGGCGATGAAAACCATCACCAAAGCTATCCATCGCATCGCGGGAGACAGCCTGAATGTCAAGACCGTGCACGTATCACCAGGCACCTATCGGGAAGGAGCTGAGGGGCAGATTTTGCCTTTACCGCTTAAACGCAATGTAAACGTCATCGGAGCCGGAGCAGAGCAGACCATAATAATTGCAGATAGTGATTTGCCTCCAATGATGCAAACTATTGTAGTTGGTAGGACGGCAAAAAACACCATATTCAAGGGATTTACCTTGCTCTCCGACAACGCGGAGCTTAATCAGCCCTTGTGGTTAGTTAGTCGTACAAGCAATGTAAGAATCAGTGATATCGTTATTCGAGACATGAATGTTACAGGCTTTGGACCTCTCCTTGGAGCAATCTCTACCATGGACTGGGTCAACTCTGAGATGGATTCTATCCGGATTGAGAACGTTACCACAGATCAAGCTGTCTTTTATATGATGAATGTCGAGTCCGGAACCATCAAGAACTCCCGATTTGAGAACATCATATCCTTGTATTCAGATTTAGATCCTTGGGGCGGGCATTCCATGATCTCTATCCCGGTTTCAGGCAGCATCACCATGGAAAATTGCATTTTCCGTGACCTTGAGTCAATGGGCAACCAAACAGTATTCCATATATCAAAAAGGGACACATACAGTGATGGCGTGATAGATGCTAATATAAATAACTGCCTTTTCACTGGAATCAGAACTAAAGGCACAAGGGCGATACTCTTAGCCACTAATAATCATGGTACATACAAGGTCTCAAATTGCACCTTTTACGATAACTATGCCACCCTTGCTCCGATTGGCATCATCGGCCATGTAACTATGCGCAACAATGTATTTTACAATCCCGATGCGCAAAAGGAGATTCATGTTTATCATGTGAACCCGATCTATATGTTTTACAGTAAGTTGGATTTTGATTACAATCTGATCCGCGGAGGCTACAGCAGCATAAGCAAGCCGGGCATTTTGAGCATTCTGGAATGGGGAGAGCACAATCTATCCCAGGAACCGGCTTTCGCGAGCATCGACTATACAGACCCGAACTTTCTGCATTTAAGCGGCGATTCTCCGGCTGTGGATACCGGTACTCCTGATATCTCTGAGCTTGGTTTGCCACCTTACGATCTGGCGGGTAATCTGCGTGTGTGGAACAATCGCATAGACTTGGGCTGCTTTGAGTATGGTTCAGAGCCCTGGGTCTTCAATGATGATCCGGTAGCTCCTTCTCTGCCGGAAACAGGCATCATCGCCTATCCCAATCCCTTTAATGCCTTGACCAATATCAAGATCGGCCTGATGAACCACACAAGCAAGGGAAATATCAACGTTGCCAGCGTAAAAGTATATAATCTCAAGGGTCAACTGATAAAAAGCATCCCTCTGGATCCTGCCAGAATTGATGAACAGATCGTGCCTTGGGATGGCCGGGACGCACAAAACCACTATTGTGCCAATGGGATATATTTCCTTAAACTGCAGATAAATGGCAAAAACAGGGGTAGTAAGAAGATTACTTATATCAAATAGCTTTGAGATCAGTTGCTGTTGAACCTAATTGCGCCTAATATCAATTATCGGTGAAATGATCAGGTTCAGCAGGATCGGTACCCTGCTCTTCGCAAGATTGCGCTTGACACAATATCATTAAATCGACATTGTGGTAAAAAGGGATAGAGCGTTATGAAGATTTGCATTGTATCAAACTCACATTCGACCAATGACGTCCGCTTGTATTACAAGCTGGGACGCAGCCTCACGCAGTTTGGAGAGGTGTATATCATCTCTACCAGCGGTGTGGTAAATCGCGGCGCAAATCCCCATCAAGCGGTAGTGGATGCCACTTCTCCAGTGAAGGCATTGCCGCAGCTATACACCCTTGCCAAGGCTCAAAAACCGGATTTGGTGATCTGCGTGGAGCCTCTCACCATGCTGGTGGGCATCTGGCTGAAACGCAAACTGGGCTGCAAGCTGATCTTTGACGTGCACGAGTTTTTTGCAGATGCTCATGCAGAGCGTTACAGCTTTGTGTTTCGTCCTTTTGTAAAGCACTTTTATCTTACTTTCCTGCGCTATCTGGCCTCACGCGCAGAGGGCGTTACAGCGGTGAATCAGGAGATATTAAAGCAGCTTTTCCCCCGCAATCCCAAGGCTAAGAACCTTCTGGTAATGCCGAATTATCCGGTGAAAAACGTCTGGGATTTCGATGGTGGCATCCCCGCCAGTCTGTCCCAATTGTGCAACATGCGTTTTGATCTGATCTATGCCGGAGGCATCACCCGGGACCGGGGAATATTCAAGATCCTGAAGTGTGCTACCTTGCTCAAAAACGATTTCCCCAACCTGAAAATCCTAATCTTGGGCAAGTTTCATGACACCGCCATTCAGGATGAGTTTAACGACAGCATCAATACCTTCAATCTCAATGCGGTGATCTATTATCAAGAGTGGATTCCGCCGGAAAAGATAGGTCTGCTGCTGAAGTGCACCCGCTTTGGACTCTGGATTTTCAATCCCAAAAACAAACGCATGCGCCTGGCCACTCCGCTCAAAGTGCTGGAATATATGGCCGCGGGCCTGCCGGTGGTCAGCATCAAGACCCCTTTGATGAAAAGCCTGATCGAGCGCAACGGTGTGGGCAAACTCTGCCCCTATCAATCCCGCAGGATAGCCTCCACCATCGCTGATTTATTAAGGATGCCGCAGTCTGAATATGATGCGATGAGCCAGCGCTGTCTGGATATCTCCGAGTCTCGCTTCAATTGGGAATCCCTTGAGCCCAAATTCTTTGAGCTGATCAAGCACATCACATGAAGATACTCTACATCAGCTATTTTTATCCTCCGCTGGGAGGTCCCGCCACCCTCCGCAACCTCAAGAGTGTGCGCTATTTGAGCGAGGCCGGAGCCCGGATCACGGTGCTTACGGTGGATGAGATCGAATACTCCTATTTTGATCCTGATCTGAGCAAACTCTGCCGACAAGAGCAACTGATCCGTACTCCTTCCTGGGACCCTATGGCACTCTTGCGCAAAGCCTTTGGCAAAAACAAAGCCGCTTCACAAAAGCTATATAAAAACAGCCCGGAAAGCCTCAAATTGCTGATCCGCAGGCTGTATCCCATAGACGAAAAGATTGGCTGGCTGCCTCATCTGATCGCCAAAGGCAGAAAGATACTGCGCCAAAACGAGATAGACATCATCTTCGTTTCCTGCGGGCCTTTCTCTTCCGCCATCGCTGCTTACAGGCTGGCGCAGGAATTTGACAAAACCCTGGTGCTTGACTATCGGGATTACTGGACCTTGCTCTCGGATTATGACCTCATGGGCAATGCACTGAATCGAAAGCTTTCACGCTCTTGGGAAAAAAGAATCTTAAACAGAGCAAATCTGGTGATCACCGCTACCCAGGGCATAGCCGATGCACTGTCCTTTAGCTTTGATGAAACTCTGCCAGATCGCAGTTTTGTGCTTTACAACGGCCATGACGAGCAGGACTATGTGGACCTTCCCCCTTCCCGCCCTTCCAGCGACTACTATACCCTGAGCTACTTTGGCAATATCTATGCCCGCCGCAGCCTGAAATATCTGTATCAGGCCATTGCCGAACTGGATGCCGAGCTGCTCATCCCCCAAAATCTGCGGGTGCAGCTCTATGGCAATTTTAACCGCGAAGTCTATCAAGAGATTGAAAGCAGTGCGATCAAAGGCAGAATCCAGATCATGCCGGAGCTCAGCCACCGCGAAGCCCTTGTCAAAATGCAGGAAGCAGACGCTCTCATCCTGATCATAAACAGCAGTTCCCCAAAAGGCACTCTCACCTCCAAGGTCTTTGAATATCTGCGCCTGAGCCGCCCGATCCTGGCCATGGTCCCTCAGCACGGAGAAGCCGCAGCCCTGCTCAGAGAATGCGGAATAGATACCATCTGCCCCATGGAATCCGTTTCTGCGATCAAGCTCTGCCTTAGCAGACTGATAGAAGATAGACATCTCCCGCTCTGCGTGCCTCCCGCTTTGGCCAGATACGAGCGCAAACAGCAGCTGGGCGAGCTATATGACAGATTGCTTGAGCTTTAGGAGGCATATTCTTCTTGACGGATAGAACTTAAGATTAATAATGGATGCGCTTACAAATATATGTAACCCTGCGAGGTAAGATGGAAAAGATCGATAGCATCAAGAGATCAGAGAGCACTGGCAGCAAGCTGAATAAGGCTTTGATTCCGGATTATATAGTGCAAAAGCTGGGTCTGGGAAACCGGGATTTGTCCCAGCTCAATCTGCCTTGTAGCTACACCGAAGCTGCCGGCATCCTTTTTACAGATATCTGCTCTTTTACCGATATCACCCAAAAGCTAAGCGCTACCGGGCATTATGGCGTGGAAGATATCATTGAGATACTGAATGACTATTTTGCCGCCATGCATGATTGCATCTATAGCAATGGTGGCTCCCTGATCAAATACGGCGGGGATTCCATCTTTGCTGTATTTCCAGGTACTCCGGCAGAGGCTGTTCCTCGCATGCAGCGCTGCAAGCAGGAGATGGTTCAGGCGCTGCAAAAGCTGAATATCCGCTTCAAACAGCAGTATGGCTTTTGCATAGAGTTTGATGGCGCCATCAAATATGGACAGATCAATCTCAGAGTAGTGGGAGATATAGCCTATCATCTGGATTATTATATAGATGGCCTGGCAGTGCAGGAGCTTTTCGAGCTGGGCGGCCAGGCTTTGGAAGCAGAACTTCTCCCCGGCGCTGAGACTCTAGATTACCTCAATGCACAGTACATCCCTGCCCCTTTGCCACAGCTGGAAAGCAAGATCAAAGGCAAGAGCTTTATCCCCGCCACCGTGTCCCGAAAGGTGCGGGAACGCTCTTTCAAAGCCGAGCTGCGCAATAGTGCGGTAATCTTCATCCATCTTAACAGCAAAGACCGCTCCAAGCTCATCAAAGTGGAAGACTATCAGAGCATCTATACCCAGATTCAGCGGCATGTTTACAATCTGGATGGCACGATAAATAAGATTGATTTTAACGACAAAGGCTATCTGATCCTGATTACCTTTGGCACGCCTTACAATCACACCGATGATGTGGAGCGCGCCTTTATCTGTGCCTACCGCATCCGCAATATCCCTTCCGATACGGTTCTGATGAAGCTGGGAGTGACCTATAGCAATATCTTTGCCGGAATCCTGGGAGCTCCCCGCCGGCATGAATATGGGATTATCGGCAATGCAGTGAATATCGCAGCCCGCTTGATGGCAAATTCAGCAGAAGGCGAGATCTCCTTTTCACAGGAAATCCTGCCTCATGTAAACAGCCGCTTTGAATCCGTGTTTATCGAAGAAACCTTTGTAAAGGGAATCTCCAAAGCACTGCGGATACACAAGCTGATCAGAGAGCTGCCGGACTCCTGGTATGCGATGCTGAGCAAATATCAGGACAGGCATCTTACCTGCTATCACGATGAAGTGCGTCAGATATTGGAACATCTGTCTAAGCATAAAAGCTGCTTTGTAGAGCTTCAAGGCGAGGCTGGCACTGGCAAGAGCTTTGTGGCCTATCACATTCTGCAGCGTCTCAGGCAGCAAAATGATGAGATTACCATCTTTGTAATGGAGGAATTCGACTCCCGCAAGCAATGCGTTTGGCTGTGCAAGGTCTTTAGCCAGAAGCTGATGATCTACGATGCCCATCAGGAATTTGACTTGCTAAAAAACTACGCCATCCAGCAGGGGATCAGATTTGATGCGGCTCTGCTGAAGCGCTATTTCAAAGCTATCTCCACCGCTACAGAGCAGCCCAGCAAAGAAGAGATCGAGCTGATCAGCGCCACCCTCGCAGAGATTGTCTGGCATCTTTTTGCCGGTAGCAGTCTGCTCTTTATAGATGATATCCAGTGGATGGACGAGAGCTCCAGGCGGGTATTGGAACTCCTGATTCCTCGGCTTTTGCAAAGCGGAAGCTCCATCATGCTGGCACGCCGGGGCCAGGCCGAAGCTCATCCCCTCAGCCATCAGGCAGATCATTACCTGCGTGTAAAGCTGCAAAATCTGGATCAAGCCCAGGCCTATACCCTCATCCAGCAAGAGATTCCCATTATCTCAAAAGACGCTCTGCACAATATCTTTACGCTTACCAAGGGGAATCCGCTGTTTATAGTGGAAATGGCCAAAGTGATCCGCAAAAACGTGGATGTACAAAGCTCCATCCTGGCAGAATCAGACCTCAAACGCCTGGAAAAAGATGGCATTATTTCGGATACCATAGAAAACCTTCTGCTCAACGAATATCAGAATCTGGATGAGGAATCCCAACGCACCCTGAAGGTCGCCTCCATCATAGGCAAAGCCTTTGCCCTGGAAGACTTGAGCATAGTATCCGAAGAAGGATTCAAGCAAGAGATAGATAACATAGTAAATGAACTGAGCGATACCCAGATCATCGGCAAAAAGAGTTTTGACCCCGGCATAGAATATGTCTTCAAAAACCAGCTGATGCGAGATGCCATCTACCGCACCATCCTGCTCAGCGAAAAGAGCGAGCTGCATGAAAAGATCGCCAGCTATTATGAAAACAAATACGAAGACAAGCTCTCAGTCTATCTGGAATTGATCGCAAACCACTATATTTACGCCCAAAATCCCCAAAAGGCTCTGCAGTATTCCCTGGCTGCCGGAGAGAAAACCGCCAGATTGGCCGCCTACCCCGTGAGTAACTACTATTACGAAAAAGCCCTGTCCTTCTGCAATGACCCCGCCTCCTGCTATCAGATCAAACTGGCCATGATCAAAAACTGCGTAAATCAAGGCGACGCCCCCTCCGGCCTCCTGCTGATAGATGAACTTGCTCAAGAGCACAAAGAGCTGCTGGATGGCGACTTTCATCTGCAAAAAGTCCGGCTCTACATCTTGCAAGGGCTGAACCGCGAAGTAGCCGAATACGTCCCCAAAATATACCCCAGCCTCACGGATGACTTCTTCAAAGCCAGCATCAGCCTACGCTATATGGACGCCCTGCAATTTCTGAACCGCATGGAAGAATTCGAAGCGCAAGCCGGCAGATTGCGCGAGCTGTTAAAGAGCCAGACAGACCATAAACTGCAAGGAGACTACCTCACCACCATGGCTATGATGTACAATATGCGCAGCGACTACGCAAAGGCTACCGAGTATTACAATCAACTGCGCCAGCTGAGCGAACAAAGCGGCGAGCCCATACACCGCAGGATAGCCCTGCACGGACTGGGCATAGTAGCCTCACGCACCGGAGACAAAAAGCAAGCCCGCAAGCACTATGAAGAGGCCCTGCAGATCTGCGAAAAGATCGGAGATCGCAATGGCTATAGCAAGATCATTATGGACCTGGGCACTTTGCACCGCAATGAAGGTGAGATCGAAAAGGCCCTACAGATGTATCAGATCAGCCTCCAGACCACCCGCCTGGTAGGAAACGTAAATCTGGAAGGCACCGTGCTATACAATATCGGGGAAGCGAATTACTATCTGGAGCGCTACGATGAAGCCCGCAAATACTTTGAAGATACGCTTAAAATCTATGAGCAGAGCGGAGACCTGGTAGGACGCTCCTTCTGCTATGATGCCCTGGGCGATATCAATTACCGTCAGGATAGATTCACCGAAGCCAAGGCTATCTACGACATGAATCTGATCCTGCAAAAAGAGCTCAAGGATACCGAGGGCATCGCTCATACCCTGGGCAATCTGGGCAATGTAGCCAAAGCTGACAAAGACTTTGCCCTGGCCAGAGAGTACTACGATCAGCAGATCTCAATGCTCTCGGAAGTGGGCGACAAAGACGGCCTGGGCAGAGCTTACTTCAATTATGCCATGACCGAAAAGGATGAAAGTAACCTGCCCGCCGCCAAAGAAAAGCTGAGCAAGGCCTTACAGCTCTTTCAAGACTGCCAGGCGCAGATATTTATAGATATTGCTCAACAGCAGATGCAGGAGATAGATCAGGGCTTAAAGTCCGGGCAGTAGCCCTCTCCTTCTCAGCTACTCTTTACGGTTCCAGCCGAATTCTACCGGTATTTTCCGAAGCAGATACAGCTCGTCCAGATACCTCTCAATAGTAGAATCAGAGCGCACCTTCTCTTGGCGCAAAGCTTGGTCCCCCAGAGCTTCATAATGTTTAGCCGCCCTTTGGCTCATTTTAACCAGCAAGCCCTTAGCCAGGTTGTTCCAATGCGGCATATCCGCAGTAGCCGGCGAGATCAGATTCAGCTGATAGAAGAGCCGCATCAGTTCATTGATGAGTATAGACCTGGTGGGATTCACAAAACGGGATATTTCTCCATTATCGCCGATAGCGCAGCCTTCTATCTCCAGGAAATTTGGCCCGGGCAGGATGAGATCGGCCAGATCGCTCTCTGGCATATAAGGTGTGATCGCCACTTTGTACTCGGCATTGGAAGCCGGAACCTGCCCATAACACAGGGCAAAATCCACCCGTCCGGCCTGCACTGGCTTTGCTCCCATATTCAGAAAAGCGCCGTGATTTGCAAAATCCGTGGTTACAAAAACCTGCTGATTGCTGCCCGCCAAGCGCCAGAGCTCGGCAGCATCGCTCTCTGAAATGCGGTTTTGATTGTAAATATAGAACTGATACTCGTTTCTGGGCAGATCCTCGAGCTTATCCACCTTGAGATCGGCAAATTTGGCAAAAGGTCTTCCCGGAGGATACGCTACCAGGCTCAGGCTTTTGCCCTGAAGTTGCTGCAGCCGGATCATGCTGCGAAGCGTACAATTTATATTTCCTACCACCACATAATCGCGATGATCGTCCAAAAGGCCAAAGGCATACTCTTTGGGCACTGTATCCAGCCACTGGTCACTAAAGGCAAAATAATCCGGATTCGCCAGCAGTCCCTCTCCCAGACTCTCGGCTATCCTCTCTGCCATAAGCATCTCTTCACAGGTGATATGAGGGGTGATTTCTATGCTTTTGCTCCGGGCTTGCCCCAGCCGGCTCTGAAGCTCGAAGGTGGCCTCTTTCCAGCTGATTTCCTGATACTTATCGCCCCGCTTGATCAAAGGCTGCCGCAGCTTTCCATCCAGAGACTGCCAGCCGAAACGGCCTTTGAAACACAGGTTTTTACCGTTGAATCCGGGCTCATGCTCCGGAGTGGTGATGCGAACTACTTCCCCGGCCTGTATCTCTACCTGAATCTTACAGCCCACATCGCAGAGTCCGCAATTTTGCAATATATCTTCTTTGGGCCTGGGGTTGAGCTTGTAATTCAGATTGCGCTCCACCAAAGCTCCCACAGGGCAGACGTCGGTGCATTTTCCACAGGCCACACAATTTGTTTGAGTGAGAGATTCCCCAAATTCCGGAGCCACGATCGCCGCAAAACCCCGATAAATGAAGCCCAGGACGTTGGCACCCTGAATCTCGGCGCAAGTCCGGATGCAGCGGCCGCAATTGATGCACTTATTAGCATCGCGCACTATATAAGGATGGGTATAATCTATAGGATGGCGGGAGATGCTGCCCATAAAGCGGTCCAGCTCAACCTCATACTGACTGCAGTAGTCTCTCAGCGAACAGGTGTCGTTCACCTGGCAGCCGCATTCCAGACAGCGGTCTGCTTCTTTTCTGGCTTGCTTCTCCGAAAAGCCTTTTTCCACTTCCTTAAACGTGCTGATAGCCTTTTCCAGAGGAATTTCCGGCATCTGCACGCGCGGCTCGGGAGCAAATATCTCATATTCCTCGGGGGATACATCTTCCAGCTTGCGGGCTTTTTGGGAGAGGAAGACAAATTTTGGCCTTGGCAGCTCTCCCTTCAAAAGATAGCTCTGGATGGCAGCAGAGGCTTTGCGCCCATCCGCTATAGCTTCGATAGCGGTAGCTGCACCTCTTTGAAAATCACCTCCGGCAAAGACATTGGCGATGCCGCTGTACATGGTAGCTTCATCCACTATTGCGGTTTGCCAGCGGGAGATGGGCAGCATTTTTCCTTCTACCTCATTTTCTGCTTTGCTGAAAGCGCTCACATCCGGCACCTGCGAGATGGCGGCGATGATGCTGTCAAATTCTTCACTGAAAAACTCTCCGGTAGGCTCAGGACGTTTCCTGCCGCTTTTATCCGGTTCGCCCAGCCGCATTTTCTCTACCTTGATTTCTTTGAGCTTGCACTTTATACCCAGATATTCCACGGGATTGGTCAGGAAATGAAAGTTCACTCCTTCCTGGATAGCCGCTTCGATCTCAAATTCCTCGGCGGGCATTTCGGCTTTGGTACGGCGGTAGAAAACGCTCACGTCACAGCCCAGACGGATAGCGGTTCTGGCACAATCTATGGCGGTATTTCCTCCGCCCACTACGGCTACCTTTTTGCCTAGGGGCATGGTTTGTCCTTTGGCGTGACTTTTCAGAAAATCCACACCCAGATAGCATCCGCCCAGCTCACTTCCCGGCACCGGCATGGGCACCGCATTCTGCGCTCCCACAGCCAGATACACGGCATCGTAGTCCCGGCTGAGTTCGCTGAGATTTAGCTCTTTACCCAAAGCCATGCCATAGTGTATCTGCATTCCGCCCATACACATCAGCTCGATTTCTTTATCCAGGATCTCCTTGGGCAGGCGATATTCGGGAATGCCATATCTCAGCCAGCCCCCACAGGCCTCTTCCGCTTCAAAAAGATGCACTTCAAAACCCTCAAAACTAAGGTAATAGCCACAGGTCAAGCCGCTGGGACCACCTCCGATGATGGCCACCTTTTTACCGTTATCCGGCTTTTTTTCTGGGATGTATTGCCAAAAGTCTTCCAAGTCTTCATCGGCGGCATAGCGCTTGAGCTGACGGATGGCAATGGGTTCGTCCACTATCTTGCGGCGGCATTCCACTTCACAAAAAGCCGGACACACACGCCCGATGGAGAGCGGCATGGGCAGGGTGTCTTTGATCACCTTCACCGCTTCATGATATTTGCCATTGGCGATCAGGGATACATAGGTCTGCACATCCACTTCGTCCGGGCAGGCCAGCTTGCAGGGAGCTTCACAATCCGCATAATGATCGCTGATCAGCAGTTCCAGCGCCATTTTCCGGGCCGCATGAATCTCTGTATCGTCTGTGGTAATCTTCATTCCCGGGGTGATTTTTGTGCCGCAAGAAGTTACAAATCCGCGGCGGCCTTCCACCTTCACTGCACATACCCAGCAAGAGCCGCTGGGATTCAGTTCCTTATCATGACAGAGGGTGGGAATGGCTATGCCTTCGCGGGTAGCGAGGTCCAAAATGGTCATTCCTTCCGAGGCTTGAACAGTTTTTCCATTCAATACTACTTGCATTGACTTTATCCTTTCGTGATCGCGTTAAATTTACAGGCCGAGTAGCAGGCACCGCAGTGTATGCACAAGTCCTGATTGATTATATGGATTTCTTTTACTTTTCCGGTGATGCACTGGGGCGGGCAGACCTTTGCGCAGGCGGTGCAGCCGATGCATTTGTCCGGCAAAATCTCGTATCTGATCAGCGCAGAGCATACTCCGGCCGGGCAGCGTTTGTCCTGTATATGCGCCAGATATTCATCTTCAAAGTAGCGCAGGGTGGTAAGCACTGGATTGGGAGCGGTCTGCCCCAGTCCGCAGAGCGAGCCTTTGGTGATGTTGGCAGCCAGATCCTGCAGCTTTTCAATGTCTTCTATAGTGCCTTCTCCTTCTGTGATGCGGGTGAGAATCTCCAGCATGCGCCGGGTTCCTATCCTGCAAAAAGTGCATTTCCCGCAGGATTCGCTTTGCGTAAAATTCAGGAAAAAGCGGGCAACATCCACCATGCAAGTGGAGCTATCCATCACCACCATGCCTCCGGAGCCCATTATCGCACCGGTGGCGTTGATGGAATCGTAATCCACAGTGGTATCCAGCAGCTCCGCCGGGATGCAGCCCCCGGAAGGGCCGCCCATCTGCACGGCTTTGAAGGGCTTGTCACTCTTCATGCCGCCGCCAACTTTATAGATTATATCTCGCAGTGTAATGCCCATCGGCACTTCTATCAAACCGCTGCCGGCGATCTTTCCGGCCAGAGCAAAGACCTTGGTGCCGGCGGATTTTTCGGTGCCTATCTTCTTGAATTCCTCGGCGCCGTGATTTATGATCCAGGTGATATTAGCCCAGGTTTCCACGTTGTTTATATTAGTGGGGCAGCCCCAGAGTCCGCTTTCGGCAGGGAAGGGCGGGCGGATCACCGGCATACCGCGCTTGCCTTCTATAGATTGCATCAGCGCGGTTTCTTCTCCGCATACAAAGGCTCCGGCGCCTTCTTTGACGTGGAGCGTAAAGAAAAAATTGGTTCCTAAAATCTTGCGGCCCAGATAGCCATTTCTTTGAGCATCGGCTATGGCCAGCTTCAGATGCTTCACCGCCATCGGATACTCCGCTCGGCAATAAATATAGCCCTCATCCGCACCCATAGCATAGGCTCCGATGATCATGCCTTCTATCACGTTGTGCGGGTCTCCTTCCAGGGTGCTGCGGTCCATAAATGCTCCGGGATCGCCTTCATCCGCATTGCAGATAATATATTTCTTGGCTCCCCTGGCCTGAGCGGTAAAGCTCCATTTCAAGCCCGTGGGGAATCCGGCTCCGCCCCGGCCGCGCAGCCCGGAGGCCTTAATCTGCTCTATCACCTCTTGAGGACGCAGGCTCAAAGCCTTTTTCAGAGCGGCGTAACCTCCATGCGCCTCGTAATCCGCTATAGAGCAGGGGTCTATCACTCCGCAATTTCTCAGCACGATGCGGGTCTGCTCCTGCAAGAGACTATCGCGACTGCCTTTATCTATATCCGTGAGGATCACATTGGCCTGGGGAACTTTGCCCTGCCGGTAAGCTTCGATATGCTCCAAAATGGACTGTGGCTCTACCTTCCCCAGGCTGATCCTGCCCAGTTTGCCCCCGCTGAGCTCCACTATGGGCTCTTCAAAACACATCCCGATGCAGGCCGTGCGCATCAGCTGATAGTCTGCCCCAGCCTGGAGTTGCTGCTTTAGATGCTCATACACTTCCATAGCTCCTGCGGCTACACCGCAGCTGGCCAGTCCTACTTTTACGGTGATTTTACTCATGATTCCTCCCCAGCGGCAAAGCGCTGCAATATCTTGGGGATAGCCTCCATAGCGACTTTTCCAAAAGTGACATCGTCTATCATAATCACCGGCGCCAGAGAGCAGCAACCCAAACAGGCCACTTCCACCAGCGTAAACTGCATGTCTTCGGTAGTATCTTCATCGCCTTGCAGCTGCAAGGCCTTTCTGAGCGCGTCCTTGATCTCATCAGCATCCGATACATGGCAGGCAGTCCCCATGCAGACGCGGACTATGTGCTTCCCCTGAGGCTTGAGCTTGAACATGGAGTAAAAAGTGGCAACCCCATAGATATCCGCCACGGGGATTTGCATCTTTTCCGCTATATAACGCAAGGCATCCCTGGAAAGATAGCCAAGCAAGTTTTGCACCTCTTGCAATAAGGGGATCAGGATTCCAGGCTTGGATTGATAAGCCTGGATGATAGTATCGAGCTGAGAAAAATCCTTTTCCATTACGTTTCCTTTGTACTAAGCTATTGTTAAAAGTCCGTCATACACACATTTAGATAAATCGAACCACATTACAGGGATAAATCCACAGTGTGGATGGATTGTCAAATGAAAAATATCTGTGCTGATATATGAGCAAGATTTATTCCAATTCTTTATGGGTGATCAGCGCTTTAGATGAGCAGCTCTGGGGAGGAGCAGCTCTTGAGATGAATAGCTCTTTGCATCTGGCCAGCGGGCAGACACTGGCACAAGGCGATTCTGGGGCAAGCAGCCCTGCTGGCAGCCCTGCTCTGAACAGGCTCGAAGCCCAAACTTTGGACTTGATTTTAACTTGTGTTCGACTCGAGCTGACTCGAAGCCTCGAGTGAACTCGAGTTAAAACTGGGTTAAAATCAAATTGAAGGCACAAGCGTGGATTAGCACTTGGGAAAGCCCTCCCAGCTACACAAGCTCTTGAGTCCCGTAGGGACGATATTTCAGATAGCAATCCATATACCACACAATCACCTGAGTCCTGTAGGGACGACATTTCAGATAGCAATCCATATACCACACAATCACCTGAGTCCTGTAGGGACAACATTTCAGATAGCAAAACGCAAACCCGACAAGCGTTTGAGTCCTGTAAAGACGATATTTCAGATAGCAATCCATATACCACACAATCACCTGAGTCCTGTAGGGACGACATTTCAGATAGCAAAACGCAAACCCGACAAGCGTTTGAGTCCTGTAGGGACGACATTTCAGATAGCAATCCATATACCACACAATCACCTGAGTCCTGTAGGGATGACATTTCAGATAGCAAAACGCAAACCCGACAAGCGTTTGAGTCCCATAGGGGCTCAATTCGCAGTGCGCTTGTATAATTCATCGTAAATTCAGAGATATAGGTCCGTGTGCCTGGCCTTAAAAGGCCAGGAAAAAGTCTTGATCAGGCAGCTGCCCCGGGGCGTGCCGGTTAAAACCGGCACCTAAAGTCTTTCAAGGCAAAATAGAGATAGCTCTATCCCCCTAAAACCTGAGCCCTAAAACTCAGGCTTTGCTGCACTGTATCCAGGTCTCCCCTAAAGCCTATCCCCTGAAACAACTTTGGCAGTGACGCATCGCATAGACAATCTAAAACCTAAGCTCCCAAAACTCAGGCTTTGCTGCACCGTATCCGGGTCTTTCCTAAAACCTATCCCCTAAAACCTTTTTGATCTCTTATTTCGCCATCAGCATCTTACGCGTAACGGCTTGATCTGCGAAAGTGAGGCGATAGAGATATATCCCGCTGCTTACCCCGCGTCCCTGTTCATCACAGCCATCCCAGCGCACGGTATGTTTTCCGGCAGCCAGAGGCTGATTGGCATAGAGCTTACGCACTAATTGGCCTTTCATGTTATACACGTTCAGGCTGGTAGCACCGCTGCGGGGGAGCTGGAAGGCGATATTCGTCTCAGGATTGAAGGGATTGGGATAGTTCTGGGCCAGAATAGCGGTAGGCGGTACTGGCAGGACGGGATCGGAAATGCCAATGGGAGAAGCATCTATCCGGGTGGCATAGATTGCGCTCACGAAATATTCACCATCCAGAATACCGGCGCGGCCATCCGTCCAGGCTACCATGGCGGAATTGCCAATAACAGCTGCGCGAACATTCTCCTGTTCCAGCCAGGCATCGCAGAGCCGCTCGGGTGCATCGCCCAGGGGCATTCCCTGGGGGCTGATATACCGCAAAAACACATCCCGGTAACCAGTGGGGACATAATCTACACTACTCCAGGTGCAGCCCATGCTATCATTGGCAAATTTGAACAGTTTGGGATATCTACTGTACAGTACATCCCGGGCTATCACATGACCGTCGGCTCCATAAGGCAGGCTACCGTCCCCCGCTATTTTCAGCAAAAACAAATCAGTAGCGTCATAGTCGGTTTGATAGATCAGGGTAAGTGCCTCGCCTCCCAAAATGTCTCTGACTGCGTATGAGGGAAGCGGGATGCCGGCATCGGTCCAGAGCCTCGTCCCTTCTGCGTTTATCCTTTGGGCTCGGGATGCATACAGAGAAGTAGCGAGAACCACCAGATCATCATCCAGCAGGGCGGTAAATGCTGCATAGAGGCGGGTTGCTTCAGGATCGATAACGATCTCGAGCCCTTCTTCCGGCCAGGCTGGGTCCAGATCGCCATTGGCATCAATCTTCAGCGCAAGGCATTTGAGGAAATTATGTTCGCCACCCTCGGTATTGAAGACAATGTAGCGGCCTTCGAGCATCACCGAATCCTCTTTGATGATGTCCGGTCGGGTGACCAGGACCTTCCCCTGCGGACCCCAGATGAGCTGGCCATCAAAGATGCGCTGTCCTTTCAGAACACTTTGGGAGTCGAGGCCAGAGGGCCAGACGAAAAAGAGCTCATCGCCACAGCTACTCATTTGGGTATATATCGATAATGCCGTATCTTCGCACACAGCGATGCCCATGCCCGGATATATCTGATTGCCCGAGCTATCGATTATTTGCACATACGAAGGCAGAGTCCCGGCAGTGTGATTCCATTCATGATGATAAAGAACCGCTACCTTGCCATCCGGCATGTTTTGGATCTGGACTGCATTTATATACCCATTCTGCGGAGGATACAATGGCCTTCCTCCGGGCTCCAGCAAGGGATTCATAGCCGCATCGCAAAGCTGATAATAGATATTACTCCAACCATTGCGGCTGTCCGCCCAAAATATTAGATATTTATCCTGAGTGGTTAGCACTTCCATCAAACTGGCAATGCCGGCCAGGCGGGTGAACAAGGCTGCACCACCGGCATCCAGAGCAGGAACGGCAGCGGTGCTCATCACCTGACGTCGAACTGCAGCCTGCCCGTCTATTTCCTCGTACCAGAGGAAGAGCGCCTGATCGGAAATCGCCGACAGTATCGGATGCCTTATTTCCCGGCTCAAACCACTGAGTACGATGCCATCATCGCCCCAGGCGGCTATTCCAAAGGGATCGACATATTGCGCCCTGAGCTCCCTGCCACCGTATTCTTCTTCACTATATATCCAGGAAAGCCAGGCTCCACCGGCATCGGTAACGGAAAGCTGCAGGCAACTCCAGGATGTATGCTCCCCAATGGCGCTCTGCAATACAGGAAGATTCCAGATCAGAGCGCAGCTGCTATCAAAACGCGCCAGCATCAGTTTATAGTCTTGCGAAAGATGCAGCCCATAGCTCAGCATCAAACCGCCATCGGCCAGGGCTTGCAAACTGGGTCGGTTGTACGGATAGTACGAAATACTAAGATCGGTGATCGTAGGAGAGCTCATCAGGAGGTTACCTTGACTGTCCATGCGGTGTAGCACAATGCTGAAGGTGGGATAGAAACTCACATTCCACAGCACATAATCTCCCAAGGTATCCTGCAGGATGGAGTAAAAGGAGCCCGGGAATGCCTCAGGTGCAAGCATGGGATTGGGTCCGATCACGGTTCCTTCAGCTGAAAAGCGGGTAAGTTCTGTAATGCGGCTATTGCCGACCTGTTTGTTGATATTGATGATAAACCCGCCCTGGCCATCGCTTACTATACTATCAAAAAGCATCATGCTGCCCTGGCTGGAGTTGATAAGGGTGATTCCTCCCGCCGGCCATAACTGGTTGCCGAAACTATCCAGATTTTGGCCAATGATCCGGGAGATATTGTTATATATTATGTAAGCCCCTCCCACCTCGTTAGCCATCAGATTGGCGCCAAAAATAAAGAAGGAACGATCAAGGGATATCTGCACGCCGTTTTCTCCCCATAAAACCTGACCGTGGGAAGTAACTTTCTGAATGAACATGCCATACTCGAAGCCATGACCAGAGCTTTCATAGAGAAATACAAAATTGTTATCGGACGTGCTTGCGCAGGCGATGATCTCCTGCACTCCGGGGCCACCGGCCAGGATGATAGGCTGCGGCCACTGCTCTATTCCGAAGGCATTGATCTTTTGCGCATAGATATCCGTATCACCGGCATCCGTATCCTCCCAGAGGGCGATCACGCAATTATCCGAAGTGTGTATATAATTCCCTTCCCAGTCCACTTTCCAGGCCTTGCGCAGGGGCACTTCCTGAGCTGAAATCAAAAGAATGACTCCTAAGAGCAAAATTAGCATAATGCTACGTTTCATGATCTCCTCCTTACGGGATATTGTGTTAGTCTATCATTTAGATGATGCAAAAATCATTCCAAATAACTGAAAAATAAGCAATTTGAAAGAGAGTTGCAAAAAGGGGCGAATCGAAATCCGCCCCTATATCATGGCAGTGTAAAACCGCCGTTAATGCTTTACTTTAGTAGCAGCATGCGGTGAGTGCTGTGCACCTTGCCGGCTTCAAAGCGGTAGAAATATACGCCACTGCTGAGCTCGCGACCGCTTTCATCCTTGCCATCGAAGGCGAGGTTGAAGTAACCCGGACCGGCATGCTCTGCATTGAGCCGGCGCACCATCTGTCCACGGTAATTAAAGATGCTGATCTTCACCTGAGCCGCTTCTGCCAGAGAATAGCGGATATTGGTGTTCGGATTGAAGGGATTGGGGAAGTTACCCAAATTTTGAGTGATTTCCGGGATTATCGGGGCGGGTTCTTCCGTATCGGAATGCGTATGCACAGTTAGCGGGCCAAAGAACCCTTCTCCACCGTTGAAATCGCTGTTCATCAACCAGTAGTAATATCTGCTATTGGGCTGGACTTCCTTGTCTTTGTATTCATAGCTTTGCGTCTGAGAGCTATTTGCCGCTTCAATGAGTTCAGAGATAGCCAGCGCCGAGCTAAGTTCTTCATTCTCACTACGCAATACGTAATAGCCCAACACGCCAGTTTCGGTAGCGGTAATCCAGTTCAGTTTCACGGCTCCGCCACTCATAAAGACGGCCGTGAAGGATGAAAGGGTAACCGGCAGAGTGTTTTCGCTGCTATCGGAGAATACGATGGTGAGTTCGGAAGCCCTCTGCTTGCCGGAGCTTACTATGAAATCTACGGTAGAAGCAGTCCAATCCTGTGTGGCATAGACCACACTCCAACCTCCGCCAAAACTGTAGGCGATGGTGGGCGGAATAAAACCCAGATTGTGCTCGATCACTATGTATGAATTCACAAAGCCATCGGCGGAGAGGATGATCTCCAGTCCGGCATTGGTAAAGGGGCTTCCTGCAGAGGCATAACCCACCGCATAGCCCACTTGAGCTCCGCTTACGCCATCGATGATCAGCGAAGGATTGATGAGATTCTCACCATCGTTTACTTCGGGCAGATCGATCTCGCTTTCACCATTGATGATCAAAGCAATATCCTGGCTTTCCACATCCACTATGCGGATGTTATCTATCGCAGCAGGTGGTTGATTACCTCCGCCAGCGTCATTTTCCCATGTGAAGACCAGGCGTTTGGTGCTTCCGGCAAGAGCTTCCGGTAGAGCGATATTGGCATTTTGCCAAGCGGTTTGAAGCATCAGCGGACTTGCTAACAAGTTTCCGGAACTGAGCAGAGTGCCCGCCACAGGATTTACGGTAGTATCCACAAGATACACTTGCAGAAAATCGTAATTGCCAGGTCCAGCTTCGCCATTGGCTTTCCAGTTGAAGCGCAGATAGAAATCCTGGCTTGTTTCCGGGAAAGCGATATCGGTATAGAAATGGCTGATGGATGCTTGATCAACATCATAGCTGTTGGTAACGCCGCCATCGCTACTGATATAGATACTCTTGATACCCGTGTTGGCTGTAGCTTCACCGATACACCAGCCATTGGTCTGAGTTCCGTTTAGGATGAACCAATCTGAATCAACGGTCTCAAATCCATCCACAAAGGGAGCCGTAAGAGGTACGTAGGCGCTACCGGAGAGCGATACTTGGTGGGCAGTCCTGCTGCCACGATCATCGGTGATAAGCAGGGTTCCGGAGAAGGTGCCCTCTTCCGTGGGATTGAAGTTAACTGAAACAGAGATGCTCTGGCCATGGCTAAGATACTCCGGGTAGCCGTTGGTATCGGTCAGGCTGAAGCAAGTGTCTGCATTCTGCAGTTCTACTTGGGTGATGCCGAGGCTGCCTTCTCCGATGTTGCTGATCGTAAAGCTTTGCTGGGCACTTGTTCCGGCTAAAATGCTGCCGAAATCCTTGGATGTGGGGCTAACGCTAAACTCCGGATCCGCCGCCAGGGGTGTAAAGATCAGCTTCAGATTGGGTCTGGTAGTAGAAATGGAGCCATAGGCGAAGACGTTCGTCTGATCAGTACTATCGTTACGACCGTATCTATACCCGTTGGTAACCGTGCTATAACGCACAGTCCCGCTAAGGTCATAACTTGACAAGAGACTGAACGCGGTATCCACCACGATGTTGTCCACTCCATTCCACAAGAAGGGAGTATCGAGGGTGAGCATGTCCCAGCCGGTAGCGGGGGCGTAACTGGTAGTGCTGTACACAGTGGTCAGCCCGGTCTGCCAGCTTGCCACGTTGGTCGCAGCAGTATGCTTCATGCGGACTATGAAATTGGGCAGACTATGGATCGGCGCGTTCACCACATCAAAGCCAAGCTGAGTGATATTGATGGGCCCGACAATCCCTGCCACAGCAAGCTCTGCCGCAGTGTAAACCGATTGGCTGTGCAAGGACTTAAAATAGATGTTGATCGGGCAGGCAGAAGAGATTCCAGTGGTAGTAGTTTCGGTGCCCAAGGTTGCTTCCAGCGGTATGCCTGCTGTCACATTGACGGAGTTTGAAGGCTCGGATTCTCCACCTGAGTAAACGGCGGTTACATAGTAGGAATATGATGTGCCATTGGAGACGTTTGTATCCTGATAAGTGGGGTTTGCCGCGGTGCCCAGCGGTGAACCGTCGCGGAACACATTGTAAGAAAGCACATTCACCGATGGAGATTGCCAGTTTAAGGTGATGATATTATCGCCGGGCGTACCGGTAAGAGATAGCGGAGGCGCAAAGTATTCACTCACGGGCGGTAAGACGATGTGATCGATCCAGACGCAGTCCGAGCCGGAGTAGTGAGAGTCATCCTTCGTGTATCTCCAGGTGAAGGTTCGGTTTCCGGCGCTCACCGGGTAGCTGGCCAGAGTCCAGGGAACTGTTCCAGAATCCTCTACTTGCTGCACGCCGTCAATCAGAAAAGCGAACTTGTCATAACCGCTTTCGGAAGAGACTTTGTAATAGAAACTGATGGTTCCGGCTGCGGAAACAGTCTGGGTGAGGCTCAGATCTGTTTCACCGTAATGACCGATCGCACCGGATTTTGCTGCGTAAGTTCCGGAGTACTTTTCGGCACTTTGTACAGTCCAGGGGACTGCGCTGGTATTCAGCCAGAGATAGGCAGAGAAGTCTCCGCTTTCAAAGCCTTCATCGGCAGGCGCCAAGAGGGTGATGTTCACGCTGTTTTCAGCAGTATTGCTGTTATTATCAGTAGCAATAGCTTTGATAGTATGGCTTCCCGCACCGGCAAAAGCGGTATCCCAAGACCAGCTATAAGGGCTGGTGGAATCCGTAAATTGCCAGACATCATCCAGATAAAAAGCCACTTGGGTGATGAAGCCATCGCTATCGGAAGCAGTAGCGTTTACGGTGATGCTGCTACCCAGAGCGTGGGTGCTTCCAGAAGTGGGGGCTGTGATGGCTACAGTGGGGAAACCGGTATTCAGCGACATAATGGCATTGTAAACATTCACCATCCCGTAACCGGTATAGCGATCCCAGCCAATGCCGCCATCGATGGTCATATCCGTGGCAGTACTGGTCATTACATCGCGCAGCTCCGCAGGGGTCAGGGTGGGGCTGTGGGAGAGGATCAAGGCCGCAGCACCCGCCACATAAGGAGTGGCGCAGGAAGTGCCGTTGAAATAAAGATCATAATTGCCGCTTGCATAGCCGGCACTTCCGGTGATATCTGTGGTGGGAAGAATCGTGGGACCCATGATATCTACCGCATTACGGTTATCTTGGATGTCCACTCCATAGTTCGATCCCCACCAATACTCACCATCAGACGAAGAAGGACTTTTGCGCTCTCCTGAAGGGCTGGCTGCGCCTACGGAGACCACTCTTTCGTGATTTGAAGGGTAATCAATAGTAGCTTCGTCAGCGTTGGCGGTGGCGGCAAAGAGGCTTAAGCCGGCATTGTAAGCATATACAATGGCAGCGTCGGTGCTGGGAATATCCCCTTGAACCGTGTCCTCAGCACCAAAACTCATGCTGATGATGTGAGCGCCGTTATCCGCAGCGTGGGTAATGGCGTTGTTGATGGAAGTAAAAAACAATTCACCGTTAGAATCAGCTACTTTGAGGGGCATCACGCTGCATCCTCCCGCGATTCCGGCTACACCAACACCATTATCTGCCCTGGCGGCGGCGATTCCGGCACAAGCAGTGCCGTGTCCTGCATCTGTAGCATCGTCCATGGGATTGCTGTCGTTATCACCATAGTCATAACCGGTAACCAATCTGAGGTCTTCATGCGC
>Ga0265294_10002691_pt1 | contig 23205 bp, 19 predicted proteins | sample MunlanPumphouse3_FD_192504 | JGI IMG/M metagenome (GOLD analysis project Ga0265294, IMG submission 192504) | Groundwater microbial communities from a municipal landfill in Southern Ontario, Canada - Pumphouse #3 | ecosystem: Environmental > Aquatic > Deep subsurface > Groundwater | place... | reverse complement strand
TGTCCCTATGGGCGATGACATGGCTCTGAAAGGTCAGGGAACCATGTTCATAATCGGACGTATAAAGGCAGAGGAATTGGGTTTCGCTGATTTGCTGGGCATAGCTGAATAGTTGATCCCCGTCTTGCAGTGTTTTATTCCAGGCTTTTTTGAATTCCGTCCCCGCCGTTTTGCACTCAATAATAAGCAACGGTTTTCCGAAATTGTCCTTGACCAAAATATCGGCCCGGCCACCGCTGGCCCCTCGCCCCAGCTTCCATTTCGGCTCCAACTCGATGTGTTCCGGCTTGTAGCCCTTATCCAACAGGCGATGGACGCACTCGAATACCACAAAGTTTTCATTCGCCGAAAAGTTGCATGTTTGGCGCTCATTAACAACCAATCCGTCAGATTCGGGGTAATAGACCGCCTGTTTTGAGACATCGACGCTTAAAGAGGTTGCGCCAATCGTCTTGCTATAGAGGGATTTATTCTTGGCAAAGCCGAGGGACTCCAGCAGCGCGATCAAATTGTCCTGGCTGATCATTCCTTGACTCCCCCCTTCCGGGTCGCGTGCGCCTTCATCCACTGGTCGATCTCCTCCCGGTCGAAACGCCACTGGTTGCCGATCTTCGAGGCGGGTATTTCGCCACGCTGGGCCATGCCGTAAAGCTTGGTCCGGCTCATCTTGATGTAGCCAGCCAGTTCATCAATAGTCAGCCATTTGTCGTATATATCCATGACATCACCGTTCGGAAGAGATTCGTAGAGAAAAACTGATGAAGAAAGATAACCCTGGCCACCCATAAAGACAAGAAGAAAACAGGAAATCTGGCCAGTTGCGGGATTTTTCCGACACATCCCGTCACCGCCCGGTAAGTTAGCCCCATGAAGGGAGACTCGGGTATTGGTATATTGATCAATTCTCCTGTTGGGTCGATACAATGCACCGAAACCCCATTAAAAAAGCGGAAATTACCCGAATTGCCTTTAGCGTAAATCCAGAATAATCGCCTTTCCCGAGTCGGCGCTGCTCCATTTCAGCCTGCCGGGCATTCATTGGGGTCATTCATTGGGGTTGACTGCTGCCAATGAATGCCGGATAATAACAAAAATTCGATTCAAGCATTAGTCTTTAATGTTCTCAGGCAATCAGGCGCTGTAAAAATAAAATTCCAACCCTGAAAAAAGAAAGAGAATGGGCGGGCCGATCATCCCCTGTCCGGCCGCAAGACGCCGGAATATGAGGCCCGGGATATCCGCGAGTTGATTGAAAAACCCTGCCGGATCATTTACCGCATGAAGCAGAATCAAATCGACGACCGGGTGCTCGGATCATATCAAAAAGGCCCGGAAACCATTCCGGGCCTTGAATTTTATTTTCTTTAATGGTTCGGCTACGCGGTTTTTACGACCGAATAAATCGTCCAGGCGCCGATGATGAGGAAAAACATGCCGGCGGCGATTTTGAGCCAGTTGACAGGGATCAGCCGGCTCACCCCGTTTCCCAGCAGCACGGCGATCAGGGAGCTGAGCACCAGGGCCCCGGCGGCGCCAAGAAAAACAATCATTCGGGAAGATTCGCATTCGGCTGAAAGGCAGAAGGTTGCCAGCTGGGTTTTATCGCCGAGTTCGGCCAGAAACACCATGACAAAGGTGGTGGCCAGCAGTTTCCAATCCATTCAACGCCTCCTCCATTCAGCCGCTATTTCAGGATTTGCATTGCCTTTTGAACGATGTTTTCCGGCGTAAAGCCGAATTTTTTCAGCATGGTGGAACCCGGCGCCGATGCGCCGAACCGGTCGATGCCGATCACAACACCTTCCGGGCCGACATACCGCTCCCAGCCCATGGAAACCCCCGCTTCAACGGCGATGCGCGCGGCAACCGAAGGCGGCAGAACCTCTTTTCGGTATTCGGGCGGCATGGCCTCGAACAGTTCCCAGCTGGGCATGCTGACCACGCGCACGGCGATGCCTTTTTCTTCGAGCATCTTTGCGGCGCCAAGGGCCTCGTGCACCTCCGCGCCGGAGGCCAGAATGATCAGCTTCGCCGGTTTTGCGCTGTCTGAAAGCACATAGGCGCCGCTGGTAAGGTTCTGCGCAGGGGCATACCGGACGCGGTCCAGAATCGGCAGGTTCTGGCGGCTCAAAATCAGAGCCGTCGGGCCCGAGGTGTTTTCCATGGCCGTTTTCCATGCCGCGACCGTTTCAGCGGCATCGGCCGGGCGGATCACGGTCAGTCCGGGAATGATCCGCAGGCTGGCCACATGCTCGACCGGCTGATGGGTGGGGCCGTCTTCTCCCACGGCGATGCTGTCGTGGGTGAACACATAGATCACCGGCAGCTTCATCAGCGCGGCCAGACGGATGGCGGGCCGCATGTAATCGGCAAATACCAGAAAGGTTCCGCCAAAGGGCCGGGTTCCCCCGTGAAGGGCCAGTCCGGAGAGAATCGATCCCATGGCATGCTCCCGGACCCCGAAACGGATGTTGCGCTGATCGTAGCTGCCTTTTTGAAAATCCCCGGATGCGCTGATCAGGGTGTTGTTGGAAGGGGCCAGATCCGCGGAACCGCCCATGAGCCAGGGAACGGTTCCGGCGATGGCGTTGATGACCTTGCCCGAAGCGGCCCGGGTGGCGACGGGTTTCTGATCCGGCGTAAAAACCGGAAGGGACTTATCCCATCCCTCGGGAAGCTTTCCGTTTAAGGCTGCCTGAAATTGAGCGGCCGAATCCGGATATTTTAGCGCATAAGACGCTAAAAGCTGCCGCCAGCCGGCTTCAGCGGACTTGCCCTTTTCAACGCATTTGCGAAAATGCGCCAGCGCCTCCTCGGGAACCAGAAAGCTCGCATCCTCGGGCCAGTTCAGATTCCGCTTGGTCAGCCGGACCTCTTCCTCTCCCAGGGGCGCGCCGTGAGCGGCGGCCGAATCCTGCTTGTTGGGGCTGCCGTAGGCGATGTGGGTCCGCAGCAGAATGATCGATGGTTTCTGGGTTTCGGCCCGGGCCGCCGCAACGGCCGACAAAATCGCCTGAATGTCGTTTCCGTTCGAAACCTTTTGAACATGCCAGTTGTAAGCCTCGAAGCGTCGGGCCGCATCCTCGGTAAAAGCGATGTCCGTGCCGCCTTCGATCGAAATATGGTTGTCGTCGTAGATGCAGATCAGCTTTCCCAAGCCCAGATGACCGGCCAGGGAGGCTGCCTCGGCGCTCACGCCCTCCATCATATCTCCGTCGCCGCAGAACACGTAGGTATGATGATCCACCAGGGAAAAACCGGGCCGGTTGTACTGCGAAGCCAGATGGCGTTCGGCCATGGCCATGCCCACGGCATTGGCAAACCCCTGGCCCAGGGGGCCGGTGGTGGTTTCCACGCCGGGCGTATGCCTGAATTCGGGATGGCCGGGAGTCCTGCTTTCCCACTGGCGGAAATTCTTCAGATCATCAAGGGTCAGGCCGTATCCGGTCAGATGCAGGAGGCTGTACAGCAGCATGGAGGCGTGGCCTCCGGAGAGTACAAACCGGTCCCGATCCGGCCAGGCGGGATTTTCGGGGTTGTGCTTTAAAATCTGAGTCCAGAGAACGAAACCCGCCGGCGCAAGTCCCATGGGAGCGCCGGGATGTCCGGAATTGGCCTTTTGCACCGCATCCATGGAAAGGGTGCGGATCGTATTGATGCAGGTGTCGGAAAGTCCTTCGGAACATCCGGTTGACGCCATTTTGAAGATCTCCTCTCAAAAAGGATTATGCATTGAAATTATTGGGTTGGATACACCTGTTTGGCTGGAGTTGCAAGGGATTTCAAATCACAATACCCGGAGCTGTTCGGGCTTCAGAGCGATCTGTCCGCAAAGGGCCGCATCGATCTGTTCAAGGGCGCTTTGCCTGTCCCGGGGCATGCGGACCTGAATCGGAAGGTAGTTGGATGCATGGTTGGCCAGAAACAACCCGCTCATCCGGGTTTCGGCGATCATCGTGCGAAGTTCGGCAAGCAGTTCAGGCGGTTCGGGAAGCTGAAATTCTCCGAAAGCCTGCGCTTCGTAAAGCGGCGTTCCGGGAATCAGCATCAGGGTCAGGGCGCTTGCGTAATCCGGATCCATGGCCGAAAGCACGCGGGCGGTTTGCCGGGCATGCTCCTGGGATCCTTTTTTCCCGGCGATTCCCAGAAGCACGGTGACGGAAAGTTTGATTCCCGCCTGCTTTGCCTTTCGGGCCGCTTCGATCATCTGCACCGAATTCACCCCTTTGCCGACAGCCGAAAGAACTGCGTCATCTCCGGATTCAAGGCCCAGGTAGACGACGCTGAGCCCGCGGGTTCTGAGCGCCGAAAGCTCTTCCGAACTTTTAAGCAAAAGGCTCTTGGCGTTGGCGTACATCCCCACCCGGGTCACTCTGGGAAGCCGGTTCCGGATTTCATCGAGAATCGTGAGCAGCCGCAGTTGCGGAACGATCAGGGCATCCCCGTCACAGATGAACAACCGGCGGTTATCGGCTTGATTGGCGGCCGCCTCGGCGATGTCCGCCGAGATGATCTCATCGGGCTTGATTTTGAATTGCCGGCTCTTGTAAGTGCCGCAGAATGAGCATCTGTTATGGGAACAGCCCACGGTGACCTGAAGCAGAATGCTTCGGGCCTCGCTGGGGGGTCGAATGATTATGCCTTCATAGTGCATGGAACGAATTCCGGGAGAACGTTTTCAAAAGGTCCGCACCCCCGCGCAAGCGGGGTACGGAGATAACCGGTTTGAAAATACGGCAAAGCTAAAGCTCGGGCAGCATGGCGCTCAGCTGCGCGCAGGAAAACACCGGTCCGTCAATGCAGACGTATTTTTCTCCGATGTTGCAGCGCCCGCAGATTCCGATTCCGCATTTCATCCGTTTTTCCAGTGTCGTATAGATCTGCTCGTCCGCATATCCCAGCTGTTTGAGGGCCGCCAGCGCGAACTTGATCATGATCGGCGGACCGCAGGTAACGGCGATCCGGTTTTTCGGGCTCGGCGCTTCTTCGGCCAGCACCTTGGGAACCACGCCCACACGGTGGGGCCAGTCCGGAGCTTCATTGTCCACGGTCAGAATCAGGCTGGCGCCGGCCTTTTTCCAGTCGTCAAACTCGTAGGTATAGCAAAAATCATTCGGCGTTCTGGCCCCGTAAATCAGGGTGATATCCCCGTAGTCCTTCCGGTTGTCCAGCATGAACAGCAGCAGGGTTCTCAGCGGGGCCATGGCGATGCCGCCGCCGACAAACAGGATGTCCCGGCCCTTCATATTTTCGTAGGGAAAGTAATTTCCCAGCGGGGCCCGCACGCCGATCTGGTCCCCGACATTGAGCTGGTGCAGTCTGCCCGCCACCTCTCCGGCCTGCATGATGCTGAACTGGAGGTAATCCCTGCGCGTGGGCGGAGAATTGATGACAAAGGTGGATTCTCCGTACCCGAACACCGAAAGCTGTCCCACCTGGCCGGGCTGAAATGAAAAGGCCTTCATCTTTTCCGGATCATTGAGCAGAACGCGAAGGGTGCGAATATTGTGGGTCTCTTCAACGATCTCTATGACGGTCGCCATTTCCGGGCGGTAGGGATTAAGCTCTGTCATCGGCTGTCTCCTTCAACTCCTTGACGACTTTCCGAATATCAATGGATACCGGACAGGTTCGAATGCATCTCCCGCATCCGCAGCAGGAGACCATTCCATCGTATTTTTTCGGAAAATAACTGAATTTGTGTCCGACCCGGTTCCGGTAGCGCTCCATCTTGGTGGGCCTGGGGTTGTGGCCCCTGGCCTCGAGCGTATAAAGGTAAAACATGCACGAATCCCAGGAACGCATCCGCTCTCCGGACATTCCCGATGCCTCGTCGGTGATGGAAAAGCAGTAGCAGGTGGGGCACACCCATGTGCATATCCCGCAGGTAATACAGGGGGAGACCTGTTCGCGCCAGAAATCCATATCGGTAAACCGTCGCGTCAGATCATCGGCGTAGCCGGTCAGGTCATCCTCGCCGACCTTCATAGCCGCCGTTTTCTGCTTGATTTGCTCGGCCTCCGCCGCCTGCTCCGGGGACGGGGCGCTGCCGGAGGCCTCAACCAGTTTCCGGCCGGCATCGGTCAGCCCCTCGATCACGTATCCGCCTTCGATGGGAATGACGGCCATATCGCTTCCGGTCATATCCGCCGGACCGCTTCCCACCGAGGAGCAGAAACAGGCGGTGTCTGAATCCTGGCAGACCAGGGTGGCAAACAGGGTGTTCTGCCGGCGGCGCTCGTAATAAACGTCTTTGTATTGGCCTTTTAAAAAAACCTGATCAAAGGTCTGGAATCCTCTGGTGTCGCAGGGCCTGGCGCCGAAAACCAGGGTCGGGCCGTTGTCAAAGGATTCCTTCAGATCGATTGTGTACCGGACCGGATCCTTGGGGTCCTTGACATGTGTAAACTTGAACAGGGTATCCGTCGAAGGAAAGAGTATTTTTTTGGGGGACAGCCTGCTCCGGCGGGTCAGTTCGGGCTTCTTTCCGGGCGCATAAACACCGAAGGCGATATGCCCGCTGGCCTGATCCATCATCTGGGGGATCCAGACCCTGAACTTTTTGGAAAGATCGTCAAGCAGCCCGCTTAACGCATCGTGGGCGACATATATTTTCCCGGACATGGGTCATCCTCGCTCATATCGAAAAATGGGTTTCATGCAGTGGTTCAAATGCCGGTCTCCTTGGGGCTGAAGGTCAGCAGGGGCGGCACGGCTTCGGGGTCGATGCCGGATTCGTAATCAAGCATCTCGTATATGATGGCGTTGATCTTCTCCTTGATCAGGGCCACGGGAATGCCGACCGGGCAGACCCTTTCGCATTCGCCGCATTCGGTGCAGCGCCCGGCCAGATGAAGCGCATGAATCATGTGAAACATGAATTTTTCGTTCATGTTCCGGTACTGGGTGAGCCATTTGGGCATCCGGGTCTCCATGATGCAGTGGTTCTGGCACACGCAAAGCGGGCAGGCGTTGCGGCAGGCGAAGCATCGAATGCACCGGTCCAGCTGATTTTCCCAGAACAGCAGCCGATCTTCCAGGGAAAGCGCTTCCACTGCGGCCACCGACGGGTTTTCGGCGTCGATCTTCAGGCGCGGTGTGACCGGATCTCCAATCAGGACATCATGAATAACCGGGTTGGGGTACCGGCACTGAAGGCATTTTCTGGCGATGGCCCTGTCCAGGGCAAAACGCGAAATCCCCTGATCGGTTTCGACAACCAGTTCGTCTCCCTCCGCATTCACGGACCGGATCCTGGCGGGATCCGGAACCAGGGCCCGAATGCGTCGAGCGTCCAGGGTTCCTCTGCAGGGAAGACCGATCACGTAGACCCGGTCCCTGGAAACAAATTTCTCCTGAATCAGGGCCACCAGAGACCGGCTGTCGCAGCCCTTGACGCAGACGCCGATCTTTCTGCCGTCCGCGGCCGGATCCACTGCGTTCATGGATTTGGCCAGATACCGGGTCAGATTATGGACGCTCAGGCAGTTGGCCGTCAGCCGGTCGATATCCGATTCGGTGCGGACATAAAACGGCCTCGTATGAAGCGGATCATAACCGGGCTCCCATCCCAGAACCAGTTCCAGATTCGAAAAAATACCCTTTACATGTTCCCGTAAGGCGTTGGTTTTGTCATCCATCTGTGATTGATCCTAAAGTCGTTAAGTTTCCGGCGGTTCTAAAACCAGGATACCGCGGGCGCCGAATCGACGGTTTGATGCAGGCCCGGGTTGGGACCCAGCCGATGAATGGTCTCGGAAAAATCCGTCACCACCTGCTGCCAGATCTGCCCCTCGGAGGCCGACACCCAGGTGTATCGGAACCGCTCGGATTGAAAGCCCATATACGGCAAAAACCGCTTCAGAACCTCCATGCGTCTGCGGGCGTAAAAATTGCCTACGGCATAATGGCAGTCATTGGGATGACAACCGGACACCAGAACGCCGTCGGCGCCCTGAATCAGGGATTTGACAATCATCAGCGGATCGATCCGGCCCGTGCAGGGAATCCGGATGATTCGCAGATCGGTAGGCTGTCTGAAACGGCACACGCCGGCGGTATCCGCTCCGCCGTAGGAACACCAGTTGCACAGAAACCCAACGATCTTGATTTCGCGTTCTTGTTTCGCATCCGATTTTGAACTCATTTTTCTCTCTCGTCAAAAGCTTGCCGGGTTGTGGCCGCCTAATCAAACAGCGTGTTGATTTCGGCCAGAATCTGGTCGTCGGTAGAGTGCCGCAGCTGAATCGCCTTGTTGGGGCAGGTGGCGTTGCACAGGCCGCAGCCCTGACAGACGGTTTCCAGAACCTCGGACTTTCTGGATCCGTCCCGAAGCGTTTTCATTCGAATGGCGCCGAAGGGGCAGACCTGTTCGCATTTGCCGCACCCGATGCACATGTTTTCGTTGACATGGGCCACCTGCGGGTCGGTTTCGATCGTATCCCTGGAAAACAGGGCCTGAACCTTGGATGCGGCCGCGCTGCCCTGACCCACGGAGGCCGGAATGTCCTTGGGCCCCTGGCAGACCCCGGCCAGGAACACCCCGGCGGTATTGGTTTCCACAGGACGCAGCTTGGGATGACTTTCCATGTAAAACCCGTGCTGATCATAGGAGATGCGCAGCTTCTCAGCCAGCGGCCGGGCCCCCGCGGAGCATTCCACGCCGGTGGCCAGCACCACCAGATCGGCCTCGATCTCCACCTGAACGCCCAGCAGGGTATCGGCGCCCTGAACCACCAGACGATCGCCCCTGGGATAGATCCGGCCCACCCGGCCCCGAATGTATTTCACGCCGTACTCTTCCTGAGCCCTTCGAATGAATTCGTCGTAGCCCTTCCCCGGCGCCCGGATATCCATGTAGGACACGTAGCAGTTGCTGTCCGGTATATGATCCCGGGTCATGATGGCCTGCTTGGCGATATACATGCAGCAGACTCCGGAACAGTACGGCCGGTCCACGGAGATGTCCCGGGAACCGACGCAGGATATAAAAACGATCTCCTTGGGCTCCCTGCCGTCGGAGGGTCTTCGAATATGGCCGCCGTAAGGCCCGGAAGCGCTGAGTATGCGCTCGTACTGCATGGCGGAGATCACATCCGGATACCGGCCCCCGCCGTATTCTCCGTATACCCTGGCGTCAAACAGGTCATAACCGCTGGCCACGATGATCGCGCCCACCTCCTCGGTGACGATCTCATCCTTCATGTCGAACCGGATGGCCTTGACCGGACAGATTTTCTCGCAGACCCGGCATTTGCCGCCGGTCAGATACCGGCAGTAATCGCTGTCGATTCTGGCTTTTTTGGGAATCGCCTGGGGAAAGGGAATGTTGATCGCCGTCGTTGTGCCAAGGCCCTCGTTGAAATAATCGAAGGCCTTTTTGGACGGACATTTCTGGGTGCACTCTCCGCACCCGGTGCATGCGTCCCAGTCCACATAGGTGGCTTTTTTCCGTATATCGACCTTGAAATTTCCGATGTATCCGGAAATGGCCTCCACCTCGCTGTAGGCATAGAGCCGGATGTTTTCCTTCTGGGCCACATCCACCATCTTCGGACCGAGAATGCAGGAGGAGCAGTCGATCGTGGGAAAGGTTTTGTCCAGTTTGGCCATCTTGCCGCCGATGCTCGGCTCTCTTTCCACCATCACCACCTCAAGGCCGCCGTCCGAACAATCCAGGGCCGCCTGTATGCCGGCCACTCCGCCGCCGATGACCAGAACCCGCTTGTTGACCGCCACTTGGGTGGAAAAAAGCGCCTGGTTGCAACGCAGCTTTTCCACGGACATGCGCACCAGATCGATGGCCTTGCGCGTATTGGCCTCGCGATCGGTTCCGATCCAGGAGCAGTGCTCCCGGATATTGGCCTGCTCGAACATGTAGGGATTGATCCCCGCCTTTTTCACCGCTCTGCGGAAGGTCGCTTCATGCATTCTGGGAGAGCAGGCCGCCACCACGACCCCCTGAAGCCTGTGGCTGGCGATGGCGTCCTGAATTTCCTTCTGGCCCGGTTCCGAGCAGGTATACATGTAATCAACGGCAAAGACCACATCCGGAAATTCCATGGCCTTTTTTGCAACGGCCCTGGTATCGACCGTCCCGGCGATGTTCGTTCCACACTGACAGATAAAAACCCCGATACGCATATGTCACACCTCAACCGGATCGCAATTCATCTGGTTTCACGCTTTCAGGCGCTTTGAAAAAGCGCGTCGGTCTTGACCGCCAGCTTCTCAATGCCCAGTGTTTTTCGATCGATGCCCAAAGCGCAACCGATGATCTGCGTGATGTACAGAACCGGCAGGTTAAAGTTTTCTTTCAGAGCCCGGTTGACCTGGTCCTGACGCAGGTCCAGGTTCTGTTGGCAGAGCGGACAGGCCACGGCCACGGCATCGGCGCCCACGGCGCGGGCCATCTCCAGAATCCGTCCCGTCAGCCGCATAACCACATCCCTCTGCGTAATCCCCAGGGCCGCGCCGCAGCACTCGGTCTTGTGGGGAAAATCCGGAACCGCGGCCCCCGCAGCTTCAATCAGCCGGTCCATGGAAACCGGGTTTTCCGGATCATCGAACTGCGCAAATGCGGGCGGACGGGTTAACAGACACCCGTAGTAAGGCACGATCTTCTTGTTTTTAAAAGGAAATTTTACGGCCTTTTGAATCAGATTCGGCCCGATTTCTTCGTAAAGAAGCTGAAGCACCGATATCGCTCGAACATCCCCGGAAAAGGGCATTCCCAGCACATCCAGGAACTCCGACGGGCGTTCCCGGAAAACCTGATTCGCGGTTTTCAGCGCCTTCAGGCAGCTCGGGCACGGCGTCATCACCACATCGAGCCCCTGGGATTTGGCAATGGCCAGATTCCGGCCGGCCAGGGCCGCGCCCAGCAGGGGGTCGTAGGAATGAGAAGGGGTTGAGCCGCAGCAGTTCCAGTCCGGTATTCCGACCAGCTCGATGCCCAGCACGTAACACAGTGCCCGGACGGACTGATCATATTCAATGGCCATTCCCTCGCAGGAACATCCTGGATAATAGGCTACTCGTTTCAACATTGGCTTCTCTGCATTTTCAGGTTGCTTGCGATTCTATTTTCCGCGATGCGATTCAAACCGCTTGAATATCTCCTCAATGGCTTTGAGTCCCTTGATCTTGTGAGGTTTCAGCGCCAGTTTGCCCTTCATCAACACCTGCGGCCCCAGGTCCGCGTCTGTAAAAGGCTTCAATGCCTTGATATTGTACCGGGCGACCAGGCCCGTTTCAAACACGCGGCCGTAGCGGCGCACCAGATTCAGGAACTCGTCGTAAAACAGCAGAATATTTTTTTTCGACACAACGCCTTCGGCCACCGACATGATGCGCAGGGCCTCCATGACCCTGGCCACCTCGATGTTGCAGGGACAGCGGGTGGTGCAGGCCTGACAGTTGGCGCAGAGCCAGATGGAACGGGACCCAAGGACCGTTTCCTTCTGGCCGAGCTGAACCAGACGCATGATCTGATTGACCGGAAAATCAAAGTCAAAGGTGTATCCGCAGCTGGCGCCGCAGTTGCCGCATTGATAGCATTTGGAAACCTGCTGTCCGCTTTCCCGCTCGACGCGTTTTATAAATTCCTGATCGCAGGTTTTCTGAATTTGAAGAACATGAGGCCGTTGCATCTTGCTTTCAATCCTTTTTGGTTTATTGCATGAGCCCTTCAAATTGCCTGAAAAATGGAAAAGAATTTTTATATCGGCCCTCTTTTTCCTTGTCAACGATAATTTAGCGGCATCCTGCCTGAGCGGAGTTTCCCGCATTATCGCTTTACAATCCGATGCGCTGAACCTATATTGTACGCTTATTTTCATCCGAAGCGCATCAATAGCGCGGAAAATCATGTCACCTGTCTGCCAAAGAAAGGATTGTTGCGATGGATTACGGTTTTACTGCGGACGAAATATTTGAAATGGCTCAGCAAATCGAAAAAAACGGGGCATCCTTTTATCGTGCGGCCGCCGAAGGCGCCTCCGAGGCGGCATTTAAAACAATGCTGCTGGACCTGGCCCTTATGGAAGATGAGCATGAAAAAACATTTGCGGAAATGAGAGCCTCTTTATCCGAAAAAGAAAAAGGCGCCGCGGTCTTTGACCCTGAAAATCAGGCGGGTCAGTACCTCAAGGCCCTGGCCGACACCCGGATCTTTTTTCACAAAGCTCTGGATCTGTCCAGCAAGGTGGAAATTCTGAAGGAAGCGCTGACGGCCGAAAAAGATTCCATCGTATTTTATCTGGGCATGAAGGAAATGATTCCGGACGGACGCGGCAAAAACAGAATCGAGGCCATCATCAAAGAAGAAATGAATCACATTCAGGTGATAAGCCAGAAACTCCTGGCATTGTGACCGGATTTCGTCGGCTACCGCCGGCAGACCTCCTCACGTCTGATCCCCGGCAGTCGGCGCCGAATCTCCTGAATCTGAGGACAATCCTCGAGCCAGTGCCGAAGATTGCCCAGCACGCTGGCTGCATAGGCGGACCGGCTTCCGTCGGAAAGGGAATAGTTGACCCACAGACCGTCTTTGACCGAGCGAATAATATCCGCTTTTTCAAGTATCTTCAGATGCTTGGAAACCGTCGGCTGGGCGATTTTCAAAGCAGCCTGAATCTCGCACACGCACAGCGTGCGCTGCTGAAGCATTTTTACGATTTTCACCCGATTTGAATCGGCAAGGGCTTTCATCACCCTGATGAATGCGTCCATCAAACGACCTCCGGCATTTTCAGCAAGCCTTATCCCCTTCTCAGCCTTTCTTCTTTGCCCCCTTTTCGGGTCTTGAATTCGAGATGGTTTTTTGCTGTTGCAGCATTTTCTTCCTTCGAATCCGCAGCCGCCAATCGATAAGGGCCAGCGGAAACGCGAGGGCGGCTGCGCCCATAATTAAGTTTTTGTTGTCGATCAGCCATTCAATCATGGGTTCTTTCCTGTTCCTGCGTCCCCCGCATGCATGGGAGCGAGGCTCGTTTCAGGGTCAATCCGTTCTGGACTGAAGCGGGAAATCGGGAAGTCCGGTTTGAAGCAGCCAGACTCCGGCTTTGTCGTCGAGCTTCCAAAGCTGCCTGTCGGAAAGGGTTCTGAGAATCAAACCGTCACGGGCGTAATATTCAATTTCCGCGACCTGGAAAAACTCCCCCCGGTCTCTCAAAAGACCGCAATCGCTTACCTCGTAGTCAACGACCTGTATGTTTTTAAACCTGTCAAAATCCACCTTCTGGTCCTTGGCGATTTCAGGGTCCACAAACCGGTAGGCTTGTTTGAAGGCGGACGCACGAATCGCATCCCGGTAGGCGTCAGTGAAGAGCGCGATCTTTTCCATGCTGGCCTTCTCGGCGATCGAAGCGCACCCAAAAGGCAGCCAAACGATCAGGGCGATCAGGAGAATTGATTTCTTTTTCAAATACACCCTCAATTTACTGATAAAAGGTTGTAACGCGATATCGCGCGTAATGCATCCGCCTCGTCAGCGATCATCGGTTTGCGGGCCGCACGAGGTCGCACCCCTGAACGCCATGGAAACCGGATGAATGCTTGAAATCCGGAAACGCTGATTTTTTTGTTTCCGTTAGTAAATGATATAAAGGCGGAGTGTGTCAAGTCCGTTCTTGACTCCATCCGGAAGACCCTGAACCTGCCCGAGATATGCGATTGCCCTGAATATCATCAAAATATTTCTACAATATCAAATTCTTCCAGATGACAATCAGAAACGACTTGAATTTCAATGGGTTTCCCGACAAAACGTTCCAAGGATTCAAGCAAACTCCGCTGCGGTCCACGAAAGGCTTCGGCCACCTGCGCATGAACCTGAATGCAAAGCCGGCTTCCGTTCATATCCTTGGCAGCCCGGACCGCTTCCCGATTGATCTTGTGACAGATCGTACGGGATGACAGCAGGAATCCCTTGCCGCCGCAATAAAAACAAGGTTCGCACAAAACCTGGTCCAGGGGTTTTCTAACGCGTTTCCGGGTCATCTGAATCAGGCCCAGTTCCGAGATGGGCAGGACACGATTTTTGCTCCGATCGTGCTTCAGGGCATTGGTGAGCGTTTCCAGCACAATCTGCCGATTGGATTTATTATCCATATCAATCAAGTCAATAATGATGATGCCGCTGATGTCCCGCAAACGAATCTGCCGGGCAATTTCCTTAACCGCCTCAATATTGGTTTTTAATATCGTTTCTTCCAGATTGCTTTTTCCGACATAACGGCCGGTATTCACATCAATGGAAACCAGGGCCTCGGTATGTTCAATAATGATATATCCACCGGATTTAAGCCAAACTTTTAATTTAAGGGCCCGCTCTATCTCCTGCTCGACCTGAAAATAATCAAAAATCGGTTCAAATCCCGCATAATTTTCAACAACGTTTTTTCGTTCCGGAAGATAACGGTCCAAAAATTCTATAACGCGTCCGTAAACAGCGGGCGAATCTATGGTCAGCCGATGAACGTCTCTCATCATGTAGTCACGGACCGCCCGCAACGCAACAGGAAGCTCGCGATGAAGCAGATGCGGCGCCGAAACGCATCGGTGTTTGCGCTGTATTTCCTCCCATTGCGCACTCAGCCAGTTCACCTCCCGTGAGATTTCATCCCCATCAATGCCTTCCGCAGCAGTGCGGACGATATAGTTAAAACCATTGCGGCTGTGAGATCGAACAATATTTTTAAGGCGTTCGCGTTCGGATTCGGATTCGATTCGTCTGGATACGCCGATATGGCGGGAACCCGGCGTCAGGACCAGGTACCGTCCGGGCAGGGCAACAAACGAAGTGACCCTGGCGCCCTTGGATCCAATGGGAGATTTGGCCACCTGAACCATGATCTGCTGCCCTTCGGTAATCAGATCTTCAATCGGATCAGACCCCCGCACAGCGGGCGGGGAAAATTCGATATCTTCAAGAATATATTCGTTGACGTTCACCCAGAGATCATCAACGTATATAAATGCGGCGCGATCCAGACCAATGTCGACAAAGGCAGCCTGCATGCCCGGCAAAACGCGGACAACTTTTCCCTTGTAAATATTTCCGGTAATATCGGTATCATCGTTCTGCTCGACAAACAATTCTGCCAGATGGCCGTCTTCAAGCAACGCCACTCGGGTTTCGTGCTTTTCCGAATTAATAATCAACTGCTTGAACATATGGCGGCATTAATCTGAAAGCTGCGCATCTCGGTTTCAGAGGGCAATTTGACTACGCTTGCCTGTTTGATCTGAAGCGGCGTCAGGCCGAATATTGCTTCCATTGCCTCTGTCGGACGAACATTCAATCCCGGCTCATTTAGAAGCACGAGCCGCATCTCAACGGAACTTTGAAGATCGATTTTTTGAACTGCCAGTTTGAGATCGATCGAATTTGTTTTACCCTTCGAACTTTTTTTATAAAAAATCATACTTTGCGATTGATTAAAAAAGATTAGCTTCTTTTCATCAAAAAAGCCATACCCTTCTTTTAACTGCACAAAATAAGACCTGGTTCTCACTTTTTCCGGCCTGGCGTTCCCGACCGCCTCAACGCACCGGAATACCGTCAACCCTTCAGGCAATTGCTGATTAAGCCTCTCTTGAATAACCGCGGAATCCATATCTCCCAGGACCGTCAGATAAAAGGTCTCACAGACGCTTTCCATGCCCATGGGAAGTGGATCGTGAAACGCTGCCTTGGGCATGGGATGATAACCCTGCGAATATTTAATGTGTATGCGAGCGCGTCGGATGGCGCGCAAAAAAATGTTCACCAGCTCAAGATGTCCGAAATAAGCGGCTTCACCCCGCCGGGAATACGAAATTGCATATACTTTTTCACCAGCCGGCGTTTCAGAAGGCTGGTCGCAGGAAGCGATCGGCTCAAGAGATTTGGAATCCGCCACTCTCGGGCTCAGGGTTTCAAAGTTGCAGACGCCGCACCCATGACAATGCCCGGCCCGGCAATCCGCAGTCAGTTCACCCCGAATCGACTTTTCCCATTCCGATTGCAAAAAGGATTTTTTCACACCGACGTCAATATGATCCCAGGGCAGGGGTTCATCAAAACCGCGTCGCCGCGAGGTATAAGGCTGCGGATCGATTCCCGCCTGCTCCATGGCTTGCCCCCAGAAGTCAAACCGGAATTGATCGCTCCAGCCGTCCAGTCGACATCCGGTCCGGTAGGCAGCCTCCAGCAACCGCGACAGCTTTCTGTCGCCCCTGGACCAGAGACCCTCCAGCGCGCTGACTTCCGGATTCTGCCATTTTACCTGAATTCCGGAGAGTCTCAAGCGGTCCTGAACCCATCGTATCCGGCATCGGGACTGCTCAAGATCCAGTTGGCCGGCCCATTGAAACGGCGTATGGGGTTTGGGAATAAAACAGGCTACGCTGACATTGAGCTTTGCACCCCTTCGTTTTTTCCAGGCTATTTTTCGCAAATCCTTGACCAGCGAAACCAGCTGTTCCAGATCCGCATCGGTTTCCGTGGGAAGCCCCACCATGAAATACAGCTTGATCACCTGCCAGCCGAGTTCAAAAGCCTCGGAAATCGTATCGGCTATCTGATCGTCGGCAATGTCCTTGTTGATCACCTCCCGAAGGCGGCGGCTTCCGGCTTCAACGGCAAGGGTAAACCCTGTCTTTCGAACCTTCTTGACCAGACTCATCAATTCCGGGGTCAGGGTGCCGACTCTGAGCGAAGGAAATGAAACCGAAATGTTCTCACCCTCGCAGCGCGACATGACGGCCCTCATGAGATGATCGATGCCTCCGTAATCGCCGGTGCTGAGGGAAAGCAGGGAAACATCCTCATATCCGGTGCTGGCCAGCGACTTTTCAGCAAGGCTGATCAGATTGGCCACAGAGCGGTCCCGCACCGGCCGGTATATCATTCCTGCCTGGCAAAAACGGCAGGACCGGGTGCACCCCCGGGACACCTCGAGCCGCAGCCGGTCATGAACCGGCTTCCCGTAAGGAACGATCGGCGCCGTGGGAAACAGGGCGAGATCGAGGTCTTCGATAATCGCGCGCCGAACCGTCCGGTAATCATCAAAACAAGGAGAAAGCATTTGATAACCGCCGGCGTTCCACCGGGGTTCAAAAAACGAGGGCACATACACCCCGGCAATTTTTGACCACATTCTGAGCAGGGATTCCTTGTCTTTGGAACCGCTTTGCCGCCATTCCCGGTAAGTCTGAGCGATTTGCATGATGACGATCTCGCCGTCGCCCACGACCATGGCATCGAAAAAATCCGCCACCGGCTCGGGATTGCACGTGCACGGCCCGCCGGCAATAATCAGGGGAAAGGACAGGTCCCTGTCACGTGCATAAAACGGTATTCCAGACAGATCCAGCATCTGCAGAATTCCCGTGTAGTTGAGCTCGTAGAGCAGACTGAACCCGATAATATCAAAACGGTTAAGCGGCCTTCGGGATTCGAGGCTGCACAACGGAAATAGGGCTTCCCTCAGGTACTGATCCATGTCCGGCCCGGGGACAAACACGCGCTCGGCTGCAATCCACGGAGAACGGTTCAGTATGTCGTAAAGGATCTGCATTCCAAAATGAGAGGCGCCGATTTCGTAAAGATCCGGAAAGGCCAGCGCAAAGTAAAGCGTTACGTCCCCGGGATCCTTTTGAACGCGATTGATTTCCGTTCCCAGATACCGGCTGGGCTGTTCGACCAGGGGCAAGATGTCTTGAAGACTGTTGACGATCATGTTATATTTTTAAGCCTCGAAAATGATAAGTTTTTAAAATTTAAACATTTTTACAAGAGCGACGCGTGCAGACTGTGAGCCCCATATTACATATCAAAAAAAAGTTTTCAATCCCGACGGTACTTTTTGCCGCTCTGGTTTTGATGTTCCTCCTGCCCCAGACCGCCCTGAGCCTTTATTCCCGTGAAACACCGGTGGTAATAGCCGTTCAGAAAATCAGCCCGGCGGTGGTCAATGTCAGCTCCCAATACGAGGTGCGGCGCCAAAACCCATTTTCCGGGTTCGGATTGGATCCTTTTTTTGATTCGTTCTTCAAGGATTTTTTCGATCCCGGGCGGGAGCAAAAATTCAAGCGCACCAGCCTGGGCTCCGGTGTGATCATCGACGGGAAAAGAGGCTATATTCTCACAAACGCCCATGTCGTCGCCCAGACCGGAGACGTTTCCGTGGTTTTAAACGATGAAAGGGAATTCCCGGCCCAGATTGTCGGGGCTGACCCGGATTCCGATCTGGCCGTGCTTCGAATCGAATCCAGCCGCGGGCTTCCTTCGGCGGAAATGGGGAACTCGAAAGACATCATGATCGGAGAGACCGTCATTGCCATCGGCAATCCGTTCGGATTTTCCAACACGGTAACCACCGGCGTGGTCAGCGCCCTGAACCGCAGCATTCGCGCCGAAAACCGTGTATTTCACGATTTTATTCAGACCGATGCCTCAATTAATCCGGGAAACAGCGGCGGGCCGCTTTTAAATATCAACGGCGAGCTGATCGGCATCAACACGGCGATCTACGCCAAGGCTCAAGGTATTGGATTTGCCATTCCCATCAACAAGGCCAGACGGATCATCGACGATCTGATCCGATACGGGGAAGTGGTTCAGGCCTGGATCGGCATCGTGGTGCAAGACCTGGATGCCAGGCTTGCCGCTTATCTGAATCTTAAGGATCATGCGGGCGCCATGATACAGGACGTCGAATCTCCGAGCCCATCAAAGGAGGCCGGCGTTCAGCGCGGGGATATCATCGTTTCTCTGGGCGGTAAATCCATTCGAAACGCCGAAGACTATTACGCTGCACTGAAAGACCACGCGGCCGGCAATACCGTTTCTCTGAAAATATTGCGGAACGGAAAACCGCTTGAAATCCCTGTGACAGCTTCGACATTCCCTGCGGGCCGGGCCGAAGAACTCGGTTACAAGCGGCTGGGAATCAAGGTTGAAAACCTGGACCGAAGCGGTGCGGGCGTGCGTATTTCACAGCTTGATCCGTCTTCACACCTTTCCCGGATCGGCGTCAGCGCCGGGGACGTCATCCGTCGAATCGACGAGATGACGATCAACAACAAAAAAGACTTTGAAAAGGCCATGGTCAAATACCGACTCAAGTCTACTCTGGTCGTCCTGCTTCAACGAGGCGGCAATCTTTACCATATCACCGTCAACCCATAATTACCGGAAAAGCCATGAACCGCAACCAGATCAAGGCGCTTTTGCACGCCGACCACCCACAAACCCAGGTCCTGATCAAAGGCTGGGTGAGAACCCGCCGAAATTCAAAGGACTTTTCCTTTATCGAAATCAACGACGGTTCCTGCCTGGGCAACATGCAGGTAATCGCCGGCGCCGATCTGCTTAATCATGATCAAATCGACCGCCTGACCACCGGTTCGGCCGTATCCGTGACCGGCAGCCTGGTGGCCTCCCAAGGCAAAGAACAGCAATGGGAAATTCAGGCACACCGGATCGATGTGATCAGCATGGCGCCGGAATCCTTTCCACTTCAAAAAAAGCGCCACAGCGACGAATACCTCAGAAGCATCGCCCACCTGCGGCCGCGAACCAACAAATACGGCGCGGTTTTCCGCATTCGATCGGATCTGTCCTATGCGATTCACACCTTCTTTCAACAGCGGGGTTTCAAGTACGTTCACACCCCGATCATTACCGGATCAGACTGCGAGGGGGCCGGGGAAATGTTCCGCGTCACCACCCTGGACTTGAACGCCTTGCCCCGCACCGGCGGACATGTCGACTACAGCCTGGACTTCTTTGCAAAGGAAGCCAATCTCACTGTGTCCGGCCAGCTGTCGGCCGAAATGCTGGCCCTGTCTCTTGGAAACGTCTACACATTCGGCCCAACTTTTCGGGCCGAGGATTCCAACACCCGGCGCCATGCCGCCGAGTTCTGGATGGTCGAACCCGAGATGGCCTTCTGCGATCTTGAGCAGAACATGGATCTGGCCGAGGAAATGATTCGATATCTGGTCCTTTATGCAATTGAAAACTGTGCTGAGGACCTGGAACTCTTCGCCCGGTTTGTGGACAAAACCCTGCCAGCCGCCCTGCAGAACATCGTTGATGAAAAATTTGTGCGGCTGCCATACTGCGAGGCTGTGGATATTTTGTCAAAATCCGGAAACCATTTTGAATTTGCGCCTGAAACAGGCCAGGATCTTCAGACCGAGCACGAAAGGTTTTTAACCGAGGTGCATTTTAAAAAACCGGTTATCGTTTACAACTATCCCAAGACGATCAAGCCTTTTTACATGCGGCTAAACGACGATGATCTGACCGTTGCAGCCATGGATGTTCTGGTACCTGGAATCGGCGAGATTATCGGCGGCAGCCAGCGCGAGGAACGCCTGGAAGTTCTGGAAAGGCGGATGGATGAGCAGGGCCTGAAAAAAGAAAATTACTGGTGGTATCTGGATTCTCGCCGCTACGGTTCGGTGGAACACAGCGGATTCGGCCTGGGTTTTGAGCGACTCATCATGCTGATCACAGGGATTTCCAACATTCGGGATGTGACGCCCTTTCCCCGAACCCCGAAGAATATCGAGTTTTAGATTCAAAAATCACAAACAGCGAAGACTGGTGAGACGAGCGCGGCCCTTGTAGCAAGCAGGCGAAACAAGTCAGCAGTCTACCTGCGGCTGCTTCAGACAGCGAAGGAAAACAACCAGACGATTGCTGGCGCCGGAACCCAGCTCGTCCGACAGTCTGTTTTCCGAAACGCTAAACGATGTATTTATCAATGATTTCGATAAGATAAATTACTTATCATGGCCAGCCATTTGAGGATTGCTTTCCTTGAGTAATTTCCCCGATCGAAAACCCTCCTGACCACCGCGCGAATACTAGCAAATTATCCGCGGTGTTTCACGTGAAACAATCGACCATGGAACCTGCCACCTGCCATGACCCGCAACCAGCCCTTTAACGATATTACTTTCCGATGCAAAATTGTCTGAATATCCTGTCTAAAACATCCAAACGATTTACGTTCCCTCCAATTTCATTGAGTGCATTCAGTCCTTCATTAAGGTCGATTGCCAAAAGTTCATGGGGAATCTTTTGATGCATGCCGCTGATGGCGCGTTTTACTGAAGATACGGCCTTTTCCAGAAGCAGCTTCTGCCGGATGTTCGGAATTATCCTGTCATGAACGTCTGAAAAAGAATTTCCGGAAACAAATTCGATGACCATGCTGCGCAACGAGTCGATGGCCTGATTATATTTGGCAGACACATGAATGCGTGGGCGCCCCTTCCAGTCATCCGGCAGCGAATCATCATTCGGCTTGTCTACCAAATCCATCTTATTGAAAACCAGGATCAAGGGCTTTCCTTTAACATTCTCGAAAATCTCCAGGTCTTCAGGACCCATTCCGGTTGCGGCATCCAGAACAAAGAGAACAAGATCGCATGCCTCAATGCAATCGCGTGCCTTCTGAATGCCGATGATTTCAATGGGGCACTGAGTCTGATGGATGCCCGCCGTATCGCAAAACACAATCGGAATTCCTTCAATCGTCACAGGAACTTCAATAAGGTCCCGGGTTGTTCCAGGAACATCGGTCACAATGGATTTCTGTTTTCCGACAAGCCGGTTCATCAAGCTGGATTTTCCTACATTGGGCTTTCCAACTACCGCCAGAACCAAGCCATCTCGAAGAAAATGCCCGGATTTGTATCCATCGACCAGTTGTTCGCAAGGTTCCAGCAACGAACTCTTCAGCATTTCGACCCAGGCATTCACGTCGTGCACCTCATCGACTTCATCTGGAAAATCAATGCCGGCATCAATGATCGCTAACACTTTATAAAAATTGTTTTTTATGTTTTCGATCAGTTCTGATAATTCCCCGCTTAAATGCCGACGGACGACCTCCAGTGCGCTGGTCGACCTGGAATTAATGAGATCTATAACCGCTTCGGCATGGATTAAATCGATCCTGCCATTTAAAAATGCGCGACGGGTAAACTCCCCCGGCTCGGCAAGCCGGGCGCCCTGACGCAACATCAGCTCAAGCGTCTCTCTAAGGACAACCAGACCGGAATGAATATGGATCTCGACGACATCTTCCCGCGTATAAGACCTTGGCGCCATCATGCAAACCAGCATAGCCTCGTCAATAACATGCATATTCTCCGGATCAACGACATGGCCATAATAAAATCGGTGGCTTTCAAATTTTTGCGGAATCGCAGGAGAATAAGCTCGACGGGTGCCGGCCAGCCTGAAAACAGATGACGCGATGTCAACTGACCCAAAACCCGAGAGGCGGATAATGCCGATACCGCCCGTTCCAATCGGAGTAGATATCGCCGAAATGACTGTATCGGAAATTGTCATAAAAAACCAAAAAATCCAAATAAATAATCGAGGCGGATGACCGCGCGCAGCATCAGGGGGGAAGGTTTTTAATTCTTCGGCACACCTTTCTTGTTTTGTGTCTCGTTGCCTTTTTTAGGAAAAATGACGAGCTTGCGATAAGCCCCGTCACCCACGCTTTGCGTTCTTACGCCGTGATCATCCTTCAAAACCATGTGGATTATTCTACGATCCTGAGAATTCAGCTGCCCTATCGTGACAGGCTTTCCGCTCTTTTTAGCCTTTTGAGAAAGCCGTTTGGCCAGACGCTGCATGCTTTCAGTCTTGTTATTTAAATATCCCTCAACATCAACCTGAACTCGAACGCGTTCGCTCACATGTGTATTAATAATTTTTTCAATCAGATATTGAATTGCTTCAAGGGTCTGACCGCGCTTGCCGATCAGCATGGCGGAATTCCCGCCTTTGATATCAAAAAACAGGGATTGCGGCTCGCGCTCTTCAACGGATACGCTGGCATCAACCGTAATCAAATCAACCATGTTCTGAAGAATATTTTTGGCAGTATTCACCGGATCCTGCTCAGAATTTTGCGGCTTTTGAATTGCGTCTGAAACAATTTTCTCTACAGGTTGGTCGATATCATTTTGATCTGCCTCGACGACACAGGGCGACAGGTCATGATCTAAAATATCAGCAGGCTTTTCTTGAATTTTGACGGCTTTTTCCCCCAGGGGACGCCGAACACGAATTTTAGCTTTTTTTACGCCAACCAGCCCGAATATACCCGTTGATCCATATGAGACCACATCGTATTTAAGTTCGCTCTTTGATTTCCCCAGTTTTTGACACGCGTTCTCAAC
>Ga0265294_10002689_pt1 | contig 23208 bp, 23 predicted proteins | sample MunlanPumphouse3_FD_192504 | JGI IMG/M metagenome (GOLD analysis project Ga0265294, IMG submission 192504) | Groundwater microbial communities from a municipal landfill in Southern Ontario, Canada - Pumphouse #3 | ecosystem: Environmental > Aquatic > Deep subsurface > Groundwater | place... | reverse complement strand
CGGTGGTTTGCGAAACACTTTTGAAGCCCGCGGCTATACAGCCTGGGATCCCAGTTCGCCGGCTTTTATCATGGATCAGACACTGTGTATTCCCACCATTTTTGTGTCATATACAGGAGATGCCCTGGATATTAAAACACCGCACCTGAAGTCCATTAGGGCCCTGGACCACGCGGCTACCGATGTAGCCCGCTATTTTGACGCGGAAACGGAAAGTATCAATGTGATCTACGGCATTGAACAGGAATATTTTGTGGTGGATCTGTCCTTATACCGGGCACGTCCGGACTTGATGCTTTGCGACCGCACCTTGCAGGGACATACTGCTGCGAAGGACCAACAGCTGGAAGATCATTACTTTGGCAATATTCCTTCCCGGGTAATGGCTTTTATGAAAGATTTTGAGACAGAAGCCTATAAACTGGGCGTATATATAAAAACACGTCATAATGAGGTAGCTCCCAACCAGTTTGAATTTGCGCCATACCACGAGGAAGCCAACCTGGCCATCGATCACAACCAGATGATCATGATGGTCATGCGCAAACTGGCCAAAAAACATAACCTGAAAGTTATTTTTCACGAGAAGCCATACGACGGAATCAACGGTTCCGGGAAACACTGTAACTGGAGTCTGTGCACCAACAAAGGCGTCAATGTCTTTTCCCCCGGCAAAACACCGCAGGACAACCTGCAGTTTTTAAGCTTTATTGCATGTACCCTGAAAGCCGTCTACGAACACCATTTTTTGATCATGTCCACCGTGGCGTCGCTGAGCAATTCATACCGCCTGGGCGGCTCCGAAGCTCCCCCGGCAGTGCTATCCATGTTCATGGGAAGCACACTTGCCGAGTTGTTGGACCTGATTGAGAAAGGCGGGGTACAGAGTAAAAAGGACATTGAGCAGGTACGGATGCAGATCGTGGGAATGGTTCCCGATATTTTCCCGGACAATACAGACCGGAATCGCACCTCTCCGTTCGCCTTCACCGGGAACCGGTTTGAATTCAGGGCCATAGGCTCCTCGGCAAACTGTGCCTCGTCCATGCTGTTTTTGAACACGGCCGTGGCACAACAGCTGATAAATTTCAAAACCCAGGTGGACAAAGAGCTGAAATCGGGATTGAAACAGGAAGATGCCCTGATAAAGGTGATCCGGAAGTTTGTCAAAGAATCAAGGGAGATTCGCTTTGAAGGGAACGGGTACAGTGCCCAATGGCAGGCAGAAGCAGCCCGGCGCGGGTTGCGGGGAATACAGGATGTCCCTGCCTCCTACAAATCATTGCTGGAATCCAAAACCGTTAAACTGATGGAAGAAACCCGGGTGATGAGCCGCAGGGAACTGGAAGCCCGGTTTGAGGTCAAAAATGAAATGTATGTCAAGAAACTTCAGATAGAAGCGCGCGTCCTGGGAGATCTGGCCATCAACCATTTTGTACCCACTGCCATCCGTCACGAAAACCTGTTGCTGGAAAATGTACGAAGTTTGAAAGAAGTTTTCCCGGCCGATGAATACCAGGAGCTGGTATCCACCCAGCTGAAAGCCATAAGAAAAACGGCAGGTTATGTGAATGACCTTCGTAACCTGGTGCATTTGCTTATAGAAGCACGTAAAAAAGCCAACCAGCTGGAATCATTGCATAAAAAAGCCGCGGCATACGCCAAAGATATATTACCCCTTATGGATCAGATACGGCATTGTGCCGATCACCTGGAAATGATTGTGGACGATGAACTCTGGCCGCTGCCCAAATACCGGGAGTTGTTATTCCTCCGTTAACCATTTTTTTACGATCTTTGTCAGGATTAAGCATTTTGTACCATGAATGACCTGGAAGCCGGGAAGTATAGCAAACGGGGAGTATCTTCTTCAAAAAACGAGGTACACAGTGCCCTGGAAGGATTCGACAAGGGCCTGTTTCCGGGAGCTTTCTGCAAAATAATACCTGATATCCTCACCGGTGATCCGGAATACTGTCTGGTGATGCATGCCGACGGGGCCGGTTCCAAATCCTCCCTGGCTTATTGTTATTGGAAAGAAACCGGGGATCCGGGAATTTGGAAAGGAATCGCCCAGGATGCCATTGTAATGAACCTGGACGATCTGTTGTGTGTGGGAGTGACCTCGGACATTATTTTAAGCTCTACCATAGGTCGCAATAAAAGGCTTATCCCGGCTGAGGTGATCAAGGAGTTGATACAGGGAAGCCGGCAATTTTGCGGGCGTATGACAGAATTGGGGATCCGCATGGAGCTTACCGGCGGTGAAACGGCAGATGTAGGGGACCTGGTCAGGACCGTGATCGTGGACAGTACCGTGTGTGCCCGGATCCGGAGGGATCTTGTGATAGATAACAGCCGGATACAACCGGGAGATGTTATTGTGGGATTGGCTTCATTCGGAAAAACCAATTATGAAGATTATTATAACGGAGGTATGGGCAGTAACGGGTTGACCAGTGCCCGGCACGATGTTTTTAATAAAACAGTTGCGGCTGCTTTCCCGGAAAGTTTTGATAACGGAATTCCTTCTGAATACGTTTATTCCGGGACCAGGAAACTTACGGATATCGAGCCCGAGACGGGGCTGACTTACGGACAGCTGGTTCTCTCCCCTACCCGCACCTACGCGCCGGTTATCAAAGATATTCTGGATACGCACCGCAGTTTTGTGCACGGTATGATCCATTGTTCCGGTGGAGGACAGACTAAAATACTTCATTTTATTGACGATCTTCATATAATTAAGGATGATCTTTTTCCCGTTCCCCCGCTATTCAGGGAAATCCAAAGGATCAGCGGAACTTCATGGAAAGAGATGTATACAGTGTTTAATATGGGACACCGTATGGAATTGTATGTGCCCGGTGAAGCAGCTCCCCTTATGATAGAAAAGGCAGCCGCTTACGGACTGGAAGCACGAATTGTTGGGAAAGTGGAAGCTATAAAAGGGCGCAGGGTAACCATTAAAAATCAATATGGCACGTTCACTTACGATAAATAAGATATTCTTCTTTAGCTGCCTGTTGTGGATGACCGCATCTTGCGGGAATACACAAGAAGAAGCACCTGATCGGTTACCTGTCATCACCGAAATTCTGAATGACACCAATTCTGCCTGGTACCTGGATCCGGCTTCTTTTCCGGATCAGAGGGAAATATTGCCAATAGGCGTTTTTGGCACTGAAAAAGAAGATATTACAGCGGTGGAAGTTCTACTCGGCTTTGATCAGTTTGACAACATAACGGGCAAAGCGGGCCGCGACGGGATCCATGATTTTGCAGGCGAATATTTCGATTTTGTTTGCCGGCCTACGGCAAACGACTCGGCCCGAATTGAAACTATAAAAAACATGGCGGGTATGTTCCGCCGGGAAGGAGACAGGCCGCCGGTCAAAGCGCTTGTGATTGCCGGAGATCCTGCCTCGGTAATAGCCTTTGAAGATCTTCAGGAACTGATCCGGGCCGGTAATCTGCGTATTGTTGCCATAAGCGTTTTAGAGGCAGGTGTTGACAAAACGCTGGATTATGTGCGACGATTACATTCGGAAAGAAACAAACGCATTACGGTAGGTGTGATCGCTTCTGAAAGCAGCCTGGCGCTTGATGCATATGATCGACTGACCAAAGAGGTGGAAGTGGTTTTCCAAGGTTTTACTCCTGACAGCCTTCCTTCTTTAACCAACCCGCTTTATCCCCTGGACAGGGAATTGATCAGGGCATACCATTTTGATTATTCCCGATCCGGCATGAACTACAGGGGTTCCCGGTACAACCCCGGGGTAATGGAAGTCAATTCTTCGGAAAATGCTGTCCGTTACGCGGTAACTTCCATGGTCAGCCAATTGTTACCGGGCAGTCATCCTCCTTTGAAATACATTCTGACCGGGGAGAATACGTTTTCACGTTATCCCGGTATCATTCTGGAGCAGCTTACTTTTTTGAGGAACTTCAGGCAAAACAACCGTTATATTTATAGACATCTTATTGATCCGAAAGTGGTTCTGATCAATCCGGGTGAAGAGGCTGCCGGAATATTGTACCAGGCATTGAGAAATGATCGCCTGGCCGCTTTCCGTACCACCCCTTCTTGTGTGCGGATACATTCGGCAGAACCGTTGGATCTTTCTAAATACCCTTTACTAAATGTTTGCATCAACCATTGAGAACAGCGTCCTGGATATGTTCCCCCAGGTGGAATTGAAGGGACACATTTCCCTTGTTACTACGCGTTCGCAGGTACAAAAAGCGGCGGAGTATCTTTCCCGGCAACCGGTTTTGGGATTCGATACGGAAACCAAGCCCCGCTTTTCTTCGGGTAAAATGTACAAGCCTGCCCTTTTGCAATTGTCTACAGACAGCCGTTCTTTTCTTATCCACCTGAAAAAGACTGGATTGCCGCCGGAACTTGTGGACGTATTGAGAGATCCCGGCATTGTGAAAGTGGGAGCTGCCGTGAGGGACGATATTATTGGGCTGCAGCGTTACGTAGCCTTTCAAGCGGAAGGATTTGTGGATCTGCAGGATATGGCACAGGAATACGGTATTGTGGAGAAAAGTGTAAAAAAGCTGGCGGCTATTGTCCTGGGCAAGCGTGTGAGCAAATCGCAGCAAACTACCAATTGGGAGGCTTATCCCCTGTCGGAAGCCCAGGCCCGCTATGCAGCAACAGATGCTTACGTATGTTACCGTATCTACCGGGAACTGATTACTCACCAGGAAGAAAAGAAATCCCCGCGTCAGCGGATGTACGAAGAAGTCCTGGAACGGGCCGCTTCCCTGGTGCATGACGAGCCGGATCTTGTAGCCAACATGGCCAATATTGCGGCATTGATTAAAGATACTTTTAAATTTTTATGGGTAGGTTTTTACCTTGTGGACGATGTAGCCGGTCAACTGGTTCTGGGCCCGTTCCAGGGACCTGTAGCTTGTACCCGGATCCCCTATGGCCGGGGCGTTTGCGGGTCTTCGTGGAAGCAGCGTAAAACGTTGATTGTTCCCGATGTGGACAAATTTCCGGGACATATTGCGTGTAATTCCCGTTCCCGCTCGGAGATCGTGGTCCCGTTGACCGACAATGAAGACCGTATCAGGGCCGTTCTGGATATTGATTCCGAAAAGCTCAATACGTTTGATAAAACCGATAAGAAGCATCTGGAGAAACTGGCTGGGCTAATTAAAAATATTTATTAACTTTGCAGTCCTTTTCAAGGTACCCTGGCCGAGTGGTTAGGCATCGGTCTGCAAAACCGAGTACAGCGGTTCGATTCCGCTGGGTACCTCCAAAAATGCTGGCTTTTAGCCGGCTTTTTTTTTGGGCAGCAGAAAGGGGTGCGACGGCATATAGGACGGCATCTATGGCCATGGGTTTGTGAATCCGGAAATAGAACTTATAATCCGGGATGAGGGTTTTCAAATAATCAAACAGTACGGGTATATCGTCTTTTTTATGGTAGGCTGCCAGGGCCAGGAGCGGTTTGTGGTGAAGGATGGTGTGCCGGGCTCCCTGCAGGGCTTTCAGCTCGTTGCCTTCTACGTCCATGACAATCAAAGAGGCCGGGGACGATTCCAATAATTCGTCAATAGTTGTGGATTCTACCCATACAGAACCCGTTTGTTGAGTTTCCACTTTCCGGGAAAGCATGGTCCCTTCATTCAAAAAGCAAACGGGTTCAGAAGTGTTTGAGATACATTTAGGGACTATGGTAATATTTCCATCCGGGGCGGTGTTATGAATAAATTTACTCAGTTTTCGCACGTTTTGGCTGTCGGCTTCACAGGCATAAATCTTTGTGTATTTGTTTCCGACGGTTTCCAGGAAATCCATGAGGGTATCCCCGGTATAGGCCCCGCAATTTATCATGATTTCTTTCCGGGTAAGTGTCAGTTCCTTAATAACATTATGTTCTGAAAAATACTGAGGCCTCCTGACGAAAGGAAAAAGGTGTGAGGCATCTTTGGTGACCTTGGCATTAATATATGCCTGCAGACTGTCTTTTGAGAGTTTGTCTTCCAGCAGGTCACATACCCGGTTAAAAGATGCGATGTCGGATGTAACATAGTCCCGGTCCATAGGTTCCAGGACGCCACGATCGTATACGGAAGATAAAAAGCTTACGATGCCTGCCCCGGGAAACAGCTGACGGTAAGGAGTAAGGTCCTGGCGGTACCCGCCGAAAAAGCACAATAACACATTGAAAGCCGGATATTGGCGGTTCAATTGTGATATGGATAATAAAGAATCTTCCGTGCGGAGTTGTATGTTGTCAATGTATTTATCGTCTATGACCCGGCCGGCAATCTGCATACCGTTTTCATTCAAAAAAATTTGGACTGTGTCTGCTATCAATCCTATACCATACAGGAACAGGGGCAGTTCGGATTGCTTCAATTCTTTGAGCAACAATTCATCCCGGTTGTATTGTCCGGCTATATGAATATTTTCCATAGTGTTGCAAAGATAGGGAATTGTCGGGCAGATTTTTTATCTTTGTTACCAACCAAACCATTCGCCCATGACGGTCAGCCTGCATTTGTTTGCTTTCCCCGTTAATTTGATAATAGGATTGTGTATTGTTTTCCTGGGATGGAAATTCAGGAAACTATACCGGGACAAATACATGACCATAGCCCTGATCCTGTTGATAGCCGTATCGCTGGTTCAGGGATTTATGCCTGCACATTTGGCTTTCACACACACCTGGCCTTTTATTGTAGTACTTACGGTGTTTTTGATTGTATTGGGATCGCGTCTGTTTTTGAAATTTTCCCTGGCAGGATTCGGGCTGTGGCTGGCATTGTGGGCCGGGATGCTGGGAACTGCCGATGCTTCCGTGACACATGTCATGGTTCCCCGCCATGAATACGCCCTTACTTCGCTGCCTTTTACCCTGCGTCTGGAAGATTTCCGGGTGACCCGGTACCAGACCGGCGAACCCATGGAATACCGGGCAACAGTTACCCTGCAGGATATCGACCGCAGGGAAGATGCCTCGGACAGTAAGGAAAATTCAGTGCTCAGGACGCTGCGGGTAAACCAACCCGTGAATTACAAAGGGCACCAGGTATATTTGATGGATTACGACTCGGCAAAAGGAGACAAGACCGATTACTGTATTGTTATGGTCACACGCCAGCCGTGGCGATGGCTGGTCTTTGCGGGAATACTGGTGTTGCTGGCGGGAGCCCTAAAAACATTTTTCACATGACGTGGGATCATTTGATATATTTTACTGTGGCAGCTTCCCTCTGCTGGATAACCGGTTCAATTTCATCATTTTTCAACCGGGGAAAAGCTTTTTTTTGGACCGTGATTATTTATTCCGCAGGAATTATCATATACAGCGCTTACATTGCCGCTTTCTGGGTATCATTAAAGCGACCTCCGTTAGTAACCATGGGAGAAACCCGGTTATGGTATTCCCTGTTCCTGGCACTGGCAGGGTTGATCACATACATGCGATGGAGATACAAATGGATTCTCTCCCTGACAACGGTTATGGCACTGGTTTTTCTTTTAATCAATCTATTGCGTCCGGAGATCCATAACCGTGTTTTAATGCCTGCCCTGCAAAGCTTCTGGTTCATACCTCATGTTACCGTATACATGTTTTCCTACGCTTTGCTGGCGTGTACTTTTTTACTGGCCCTGGCCGGTTTGATAAGGCCGTCATTGAATGTACTTCCGGCCATTGACAAATTGTGTCGTGCCGGGCTCTCCTTTTTTACCGTAGGCATGTTGCTGGGAGCTCTGTGGGCCAAACAGGCCTGGGGAGACTATTGGAGCTGGGATCCCAAAGAGACCTGGGCGGCCGTAACCTGGTTGTTATATGTGTTTTATTTTTACCTGAAAAGTATACGGCCAAAATCCAACAAATACCTGTATATTTCTTTAATCGTTGCTTTTTTGGCTTTGCAGATATGCTGGTACGGATTGCAATACCTTCCCTCGGCAAGAGGAAGCATGCATAATTACGCACTCAATATTCAGCGAAAATGAAACGGCTTCTGAACATACTCTGGAAATTCACAGGCTCCGTGATCATTGTGATTGGTACCGGAATATTTTTCTCTCGCATTGTCAACCAGGTACCACCCGACGATATGACCCTCTTTGACCGGGTCAACGTAATTGTTGACCAGGGGGGCTGTTTCATATGTCACGGAGGTCCACACGATTTTTGCAAACATATTAACTGGCCAATTTTTGGAGCAGCTATTCGCAGAGACGCCGAAAAAGGGATCCGGTATGCCAATTCTTCCTATTCCATAGCATATATTTTCGGGGATATGCCTCATGATGAAACTACTTTAGTAAAATTGCATAAAGTTATTTCCCAAAGAAGCATGCCTCCTTTAAGTTATTATGTAATACACTGGAAATCTTACATCACCCGGGATAAAAAGGAAATACTTCTGGACTGGATATATGATCAGTTCTCCACCTATTATGCCCATCCGTTACCTTCTGAAGATTATCCCTTTGAACCGGTAAATCCCGTTCCTGATCTTGCACCGTTTGATACGGATAAGGCAGCATTGGGAGAATTGCTGTTTCACGACTCACGTCTTTCGGTAGACAATACGGTTAGCTGTGCCTCCTGTCATAATCTGAAAACCGGTGGTGTTGACAACCTGGAAGTTCCGGAGGGTGTATACAACCAACCGGGGACCTTCAATTCCCTGACGGTTTTCAACGCGTTTTTTCATTCTTTCTATTTCTGGAACGGAAACGCATCCTCACTGCAAGAACTAACCTGCCAGGCCTTGCTTGATCCGGTGAAAATGGGCAACGACAGTCTGGACCGTATCTTTGACATTTTTGCCGAAGATTCCACGTTGACTGAGCGTTTCCTGGCATCTTACCCTGAAGGGTATTCAGACTCCACCATTAACCATGCCCTTGCCGAGTTTCACAAGACCCTGATCACTCCGAATTCACCTTTTGACAGGTACCTGAAAGGGGATGAAGAAGCCATAGAACAGCAGGCGCAGGAAGGATATCGTTTGTTTAAAAAATACGGTTGTGCAAACTGCCATAACGGAACGGGGATGGGAGGTACGTCCTTCGAATATATGGGAGTTGCTAACAACTATTTCCCGGACGCCAGGCAAAGAGCATTGGAAGATATGGGCCGTTACTCGGTTACATCTCTGAATTCTGATATGCATCGTTTTAGAGTTCCGGGATTGAGGAACATTGCCCTCACTTATCCGTATTTTCACAATGCTTCTGCCAAAACGATGGAAGAAGCCGTTGTCAAAATGGCTTATTATCAAAGGGATAAAAAATTATCCCGTAAGCAAGTACAGGCTATTGTGTCTTTTCTGAACACACTTACAGGAGAATACAAGGGCATCCCGTTAAATAATATCAATGGGAAAGAATACAAAGATATAGTGGGCCACTCCGGCCAGAAGTAATAAAGCCAGCCATATCCTTGAAGCGAAAAGACGTCTTTCCGAAAACAGAGAAGTGATCAAAAGTGAAGCCGGGACCATCACTACGGACACCAATCCCTTAGCATAACCCGGATATAACACCATCACTAAAACCGTGAAAAAAATGATCCAGAACATAGAACCGTAAAAACGAGATATAGTCACAGTAGTGGTGGTGTCACGATGTACCAGCCGGATGAACAAGGAGAGTATCACCAAAAGCGATAAAAGGGAGACCAGTACGATCCGTGTAATGGTAAAAGAGGCAAAAGCTGCAGAAGGATCCGGCCCCCTGAAGAATATGACGGTTTGCATCCAGTATTCCGTTATATCTTTATGGAGAAACCACAAAACGGACGAAACTAAAAAGACCGGTACCAGTATCCCGCCTAAAAAAGCTACCGCGTCTTTTCCGGACAATTTTACCATCCGTATAAAACTGATTATAATAGGTATCAAAAGAAAGAAAACGGGAGTATAAAGTATTCCGGCACAGGTAATAAAAAATGAACACAGGAAAGGACCGGACTTTGTCCCGGAAATAAAGGCAGCATATACCAATGCATATACGGAAGCTGCCGTAAGGAGAGCAGCTGCGAACATGCGTGGGTTTTCATACGTTTGCGGGAAACAGGAAACCAGCCAGACGTAACAAACCATGATCCATTGCGTTCGTTCAGGCAGAAGCCCAAAGCGGTCGTTCAGGAAAGAAAGCAATACCCCGGTTGCCAATAGGATAAAAGACTCGGACAAATGCAGGTACCATAGGCAGGAACTTTCTGTGATTACACAATAAAACACGCGAAATATCGCCATTAATAAGAAGGACAACAGGAATGCGCCGGTAAGACTGCGTTTAATGTATTGGATCATATTACGATTTTTGCATATTTATAAGATCTTCTCCAATATCTTTACGGTAATACATATTCTTGAAACAGATACGGGTTATTTCCCCGTAAGCTTTTTTCCTGGCCTGCTCCGGAGTGGACGCCAGCGCAGATACGGCCAGCACACGTCCTCCTGCAGTTTTTACCTTCTGTTCCCCTGCCGTCCCCATATGAAAGACTATTGCATCCTTAACAATGTCCAATCCTTCAATATCATACCCTTTTTCATAAGAACCCGGATATCCTCCGGAAACTGTCACAACAGTTACACAATGCTGAGCTGACACGGTAAGATCCGTTTTATCCAGGGAACGTTGTTTCAATGCGGCACAGGCAGCAGCCAGATCTCCCTCCAGACGCATTACTACGGATTCCGTCTCGGGATCACCCATCCTGACGTTGTATTCAATAAGGTAAGGATTTCCTGCACAATTCATCAGACCAAAAAATATAAATCCGCGGTAATCGCAACCTTCTTTATGTAATCCGGATAAAGTGGGCCGGATGATCCTTTCTTCCACTTTTTTCATAAAGTCCTCATCGGCAAAAGGTACGGGTGATACGGCTCCCATTCCTCCCGTGTTCAGACCGCTGTCGTGTACGCCTATCCTTTTGTAGTCCTTTGCCTCGGGAAGGATTTTATAATGTATCCCGTCGGTGATTACAAAAACGGACACTTCAATACCCTCCAGGAATTCTTCCACGACCACTTTATTTCCGGCCGTCCCAAATTTTCCTTCCAGGATCTCTTTCAGGTGTTCCCGGGCATTCTGTATTTTCGTTTCAATCAATACGCCTTTTCCTGCTGCCAGCCCGTCTGCTTTCAACACATACGGAGGGCGCAAGGTTTCTAAAAAATGACAGGCTTCCCGGTAATGATTTTTGTCAAAGGTTTGGTAACGGGCTGTGGGGATGTTGTATGCAGACATAAAGCCTTTTGCGTAATCCTTACTGCCTTCCAGCCGGGCGCCATCACTACCCGGTCCCACGACCAAAATAGCCGCTAAATCCGGATCCTGCAGACAAAAATCTTTTATCCCTTTTACCAAGGGTTCTTCAGGCCCCACCACAAGCATATCTATATGGTATTGTAAAAGGGCAGCACGTACAGCTGTAAAATTAGTGGGCGATAATGCAACATTAACTACATGCTTTCCGTTTGTTAAAGTGAGAGCGGCAGTTCCCGGATTACCCGGAGCTACAAAAAGTTCTTTGACCAAAGGTGACTGACACAATTTCCAGGCAAGCGCATGCTCCCTTCCGCCGGAACCCAAAACAAGAATTTTCATAACACAAAGTTAAATATTCTAATGAGAGGTGTAACATTTATTCGGGGAATACGTCAATATAACAGAACCGCAAACACAAACTATTAATAATTAACAACCATGAAAAAAACACTTTTTACAGTACTTCTTCTGATCGGGAATCTGACCCTGTCTTTTGCTCAGGATCAACTGAAAGATATTGTCCTGCAATTTTCCTCTATGCCTAAAGCGGAACACATACACGTAGGAGGGTTGATGATGCGAATTGCACAAGTATGTGCAGACGATCAGGAATCTGAATTCATCAGCGGGATACGTTCCGTATCTATTTTATCCCTGGAACATTGCGACCAGAACATTAAAGAGGCCTTTGGCAAACAAATTGAAAAAATCAGGGATAACGACCTGGAACTGCTTGCCGAAGTAACTGAAGAATCTGAAAATGTACGGATTCTGGCTCAAATCAGCGATGATATCATTGAACGGTTTGTTGTGATCATAACCGGTGATGATGCATCACTTATTCAGATCAACGGAAAAATAGATCTGGTACATATGGAAGAACTTATAGCCCAGAACACAAATAACACTATTAACTAAAATGAAAACAATTTACTGTATAAAAAGAGGTATTTATCCGGTGATAGTCGTAGTAGGAATAACCATAGCCCTTTTGGTAATGGCCTTTACAAAAAACTACAGTATGGCAAATAGTACTAAATTTGCCAACGAGAAATTATCATCCGAAACGTTCCTGGAATTAGTCGCAGAAGATCAAAATGTTTGATGCCCAGTCTTTCAAGGATACTTTCCTGCCCTGTCACAGGCAGCTGTACATAACCGCCTACAGATTGCTCAACAACCGGGCTGAAGCCGAAGACACCGTACAGGATGTATACGTGAAACTCTGGAATATCCGGGAAAAACTAACAGGACTAGATAACCCGCAGGCCTATGCTGCCACAATGATCCGAAATCTTTGCCTGGACAGGCTCCGCTCACCGGCAAGAAGAACTTCCCAAAAAGATGCAACTGAGATTCTGAAGTCAGAATTTGTAGACACAGCAGGCCAAATGGATCAGAAAGATGAACTTAAGATGGTGATCAGCCTTGTAGACAGGCTCCCGGAAAGACAACGAGAAATTTTCAGACTGAGACACTTTAGCGAATTTACCCTGAAAGAAATTGAACAAATAACCGGTTTAAATCCGGTAAATATCAGGGTACATTTAACAAGAGCCCAAAAAAATATAAGGCAGCAATACGAAAAAATGAACCGCCATGGATATCAAGAAGATTAAAAAGATCATGGATCAACATTACGAACAGGTGGAAGTACCTGAGGATCTGGAAGCAAAGATTTCAGCTACTATAGACCGGCTGGCCGCACAGGAAGAACCTGTCCTGATCGCACTGAAACCCCGTCATGCTATATGGAAAACCATTGCCGTTGCTGCCTCAGTCGTACTGCTAGTAACCCTGGCTGTTTTTGTCCCTGTAAGGGAACCCGCCGTACAATTGGCAGACACCTACACCAACGTGGAAGAGGCGTACGACGAGACCGAAAAAGTACTGCAATACGTTTCGTCTCTGATGAATAAAGGCATTGATAAAGTGGAAGAGTTGAATAAATATTTAGAAATCAATAAAAAATGAAAAAGACATTACTTATCATCCTGACTGCATTATTTGTAGTCCCGGTTTTTGGTCAAAGCAAATTTTATACGAAATATGCTGCTTACGAAGGTATGACCAAAGTCTACATTTCCCCTTCCATGTTCTCTCTGATTGGGGAAGATGCTCAACTGAATGTTTCCGAAGATTTGGATATATCCGGCATTATCAATAATTTAAAAGGACTCTATATTCTGTCTACAGACAATCAGAAGTACATTAGTGAAATGGAAAAAGATTTCAATGATCTGATCAAGAACGGACAGTTTGAAACTTTAATGGAGGTGGAAGAAACGACTGAAAAAGTGGTTATCTACTTACAGAAAAAGGATACGCTTATCACTGACATTTACATTTGCGCACGGGAAGACAATGAATTGAATATCATATGCCTTATCGGGGAAATGACTCAGGAAGATCTGAAAGGATTGATGAAAAACGTGAATTGATCACCGGATCATTCATACATCAGCATAACCGAGTAAGATCCTTTATATATACCGTTTTTCTGTTCTCTGAGATTTTTAGCACTTGCTGAAAATCTCAGAATTTTTTCTGTATCATGGTCATTCGGAATATCATAAGATGCAATAACACCTCCGGAGTTTTCCAAATCTCCTGAAATCAGAATTATGTTACAGGCAATATCATTATCTGAAGCCAATCGAACCGAACCCAGATTCATATATTCTGAAAGGTTGTCCAGGAGAATACCTCTTGCCATGCTGGGAGACACAGAAACGCCTTCAATGATTTCAGCCGTAATATGACCTGTACAGGTTACTTTCTTCTGACCATAGAGTACTGTTGTGGACAGAAACAGAAACAGAACAACTATGAATCTACGTACCATGGTTTTCGATTTTTAATTCAAAAAAAGGCTCCGGGAAATCGTAACGGGACAGTAGTGGACAAATATAATGAAAAATACAATTAGAACAAACACCTTTGTCCCTTGATTTATCCCATAATGAAGCATGATAATCATTGATGGATTCCTTAACATAAGTCATAGGATTCCGGTACATATTGGCTACCGGTGCATCGTCCGGAGATCCGCAAACATCACCGTTAGGCAGGATAAAAGTACGGTAGAAATAATGGTTATTCACTATCCGTATACGTTCTTCATACGGGATGGCCGCCGCTCCGCAGGCAAGTCCATCCTGTAACAGAAACACGTTTTCTTTAAAAAAACCTTTGTCATCGCCGGTATCCACTACCGATATGTAAAAAGACTCAATACTTAACTTCTTTACCAACTGGTGACATTCATCCAGTTCTTCTCTGTTTTTAATGACAAAATTAAAAGTATAGCCGTCCCGTGGATCAATATGCATTTTTCTGTCCATAGGAAAGTCAACAATCACAACGGTATCTTTGGGGTCCAGTATTTTTCCGGTATCGCTGTCACAGTTTTTGTAATAAATGTGATAACGGGATTTCACAGGAGATGTATTCAGCATGGTAACAATATCTTCAATATCCGGATGGAGTGTTATGTCGCCCCCGCATACATTGATGATAAAGGAATCGTATTTTGAAACATCTTCCAGGATGTCGCGTACCAACCGGGTGTCCATGAAGCTTGTATCCCCCTGTTTATGGCAACACTTAAATTGCCGGAAATACACCGGACACAAAGTACAGTCCCGGGAACATTCGTTGTCAATAAAAAGGGTAATGTTGTTTCCGGATTTTCGGATTTCTCCTTTTGTGACCGAATGCATCCGGAAATGATATGGCGTCAGTACAACCGGCCTTTCCATCCCCTTGTCTGCCCGCATCATTGTTCCCATCTTATGGTCACATACTTTTTCAATAAAAGCTTTCCCTTTTATGTAATTTTCAGACTCCTCCGAAAGTTCCACTACTCCGAAAGCGGCAGGAACAAGCAGTTCATTGATAAGCCGGGCTACGACCGGATCGCTGTTGGAAATAATCGCATTCATATCCCTTGTATTGAGTAACAATACATTGGCATCCTTAACAACGGGATATACGTAGGGTTTCAGAGAGAACCAGTATGTATCGGGAACATGTTTCATTGGAAGGGTTGATGCATAGTTATAGCTGTTCGGAATAAAAATATGCCGGAATAAAAATTAGTAAAGAAACTGAGATGGATTAAAGCGTATCCTCAGTCGGCTTTTTATACGTGAAACACCCCTGGTAAGAGTTGTCGGGAGTTTGCACAATAACCGTATAGAGGCCGGGTTTTTCCATATCGGTTAACCGGCACACATTTACTACACCGTCTGTACTGACTGCTTCTGTGATCTGGAACGATTCGTTATCATTGATCACTATCAGCTGACATCTTACATCCGGATTTAAATAGCGTACGCACATTTCTTTTTCTTCCAGATCTATCCAGACAGCCGGTGCATCTGCACAACGAACGGCTGTACTATTATCGGCTGATGTGGAAAAGCGGGTTATACTTCTGGGTTTGGGTGTAGTCGGACCCGTTTGGTTCATTTCAACTATTACACTATGATCCTGTGCAATCGTTGAAACAGGAAAACTTAATAAAATAACTAATGTGAAAATAAAAAAGTGTAGAGTCCTCATTGCTGTATGTTTTGAATCATTACAAAGATAACGGCTTTTCAAGAAAAAAGCCATCAAAACAAGTCAAAATATGGTCAGCATTGATTTTGTAACAACCTGATAATCAACGTGAAACAAATATAAAAAGTCAGCAGTGAAAATATCGCCATAATTAACTGATTATCAACTACATATATTATCTCATTGATTTTCAGCCATATAGACATCTTTTTGCGTATGGCAATATTGTAAACTCTCTGCTATATATTCATCCAGCGATTCGTCCAGTCCCAGTTTTAGTGCCAACCGTCTTTTGCGGGAATAAATGGATTTCCCGTTCCCGTGGTTGTAAAATACGCTCATTTCCGTGGCGGAAAAACCGCAACACAGCAACCCAATCAAATTGATATCGTCGTTGTTCAGGTCGGGATGCTTTTCTGTCAGGTAATCTATCACCCCGTCGTATTTGGCGTTCACCACCTCGCTCAGATCATCCAGGGCCCCTTCGCTTAGCCGGTTGATGTTCATGGTCTTGTTGAATTGTTTGACAAAAGCATCCGGCACGCCCCCGTAACGGTAAGACAGGTCTATGAGTTCCCGGATGGTCTGAATCCTTTTTTCAAGCACTTCTTTCAATTGGGTTTCCACCATGTTTTGTTTGTCCAATTTTTCCAACAGCGTATTGTTGTACAGGGCCGATTCCGTTTTCAATTGTTCAATAAAGGAGATCTTCTCGTTGATGTCCTGGTGTTTCCGGTCTATGATCACGCAGAAGATGATGGTCACGATAACGGCTATCAAACTGATCAACACGATCATGTAATGGTTCATCCGGGAACGGTACTCCAAACGTTGGTTGATGTTTTCCAAACGCTGGTTGTTGTAGCGTTGCTCTATCTCGTAAAGATCCATACGACGGGATTCGTCTATTATGGAATCTGCTAATCTTCGGTACTGTTCAGAATAATGTATCGCTTCCTGATATCTATTTTCCGCTTTAAGAACTTCTGTTAATGTCTTTAATTGACTATGAATGGAGTTAGGATCGGAACTTTTTTTTATATTTTCATAATAATACCGTGCAGAATCCGCTTTTCCCATCATGGCATAAGCCCTGCTTAACGTATGATATGTTTCGGAAGAAAAAGATACTGTCCCGTGATTATTTATTACATATAACGCCATATCCCGCGCATGAGGATAATCTTCATCTATCAGGCATGTACTGGCCAATAGGGAATAATTGTGGAACAAAGCTACGCTATCATCCATTTCACGAGCCAGGTCCAAAGCTATATGCAAATAATGGTAGGCACTGTCCAGTTGTGCCGTGGAACGGTATTTCTGACCTAAGAGACTGGCCACAGAGTATTCATTTCTTTTGTGACCGGCTAACCGGAAATACTCCATGGAAAGTTTGTACTTGTCAATATCTACCTGATTCTCAATGTATATTTTTTGATAAAGCCACGCCATCTGGGAATTTATCAGCCCTGTCGTCAGGTAATCTTTGGTCTGCAAGGCTATTTTTTCCGCTTCTGCGTAAATTTCCATAGCCTTTTGCGGGTCGTTCATTTCTTCTACACAAATCCCTTTGTACAATAGAGCTTTGGCGTATTTTTCATGGTTTCGGCTGCCCTTGTAAAAATTTACGGCTACATTGATGAGCGAATCATTACGTAACGGAATGTAGTTTTTATGACGTGCCTGTGTCAGCAACAACGCGTAATAGGCTCTTTCACGTCGAGTGCGCACGGCCCCTTCAGGAATGGAATTCAAAACATTATAAGCACTGTCCGGCCTAAAATTCATTAAACTGTCCACAGAAGTAAGCAATGACGGATGTATGGGAGGCACGGTATGACAACCGGTCATTATAAACAGGAAAACCAGGGGTATTAAGAATTTTCTCATTGCTTACCAGGCTAAATTAACAAATATAGATCAAAAAAAAATAACGCAGAAAATTAATTCTGCGTTATGGTGCCCGGAACAGGACTCGAACCTGCACAAGGTTGCCCTCGCTAGTCCCTGAAACTAGTGCGTCTACCAATTCCGCCATCCGGGCTTGTAAACCTGCAAATGCGTTGCATATAGTTTTTCAAAGGGAATGCAAAGATATACAAAAACTAAAAATACGCAACGTCTTGCGACAATATATCTTTTAACAAATTATTGGCAAGCCGGCTGGCCCCAATGCGAAACAGGGAAGGTGTCAACCATTCCTCTCCCAGTATCTCTTTTACAATGGAATGGTATTCAAGAGCTTCTGCAGAAGTTGAAATTCCTCCTGCCGGCTTGAACCCTACCCGCTTTCCGGTCTGCTGAAAATATTCCGCAATGCATTTGCACATAACCGTAGCCGCAAAAGGAGTGGCTGCAGGTTCCATTTTACCGGTAGAAGTCTTTATGAAATCCGCCCCGTTTTCCATAGCCAGAAAAGATGCTTTCCGGATATTATCCTCTGTTTTGAGTGCCCCCGTTTCCAGGATGACTTTCAAATGGGTGTCAGGTCCCATGGCTTTCCTGATCCCGCGAAGCTCTGCCACAACCCTGTCGTATTGCCCCGCAAAGAAATAATTCAGGGAAATGACCACGTCTACTTCATCGGCTCCCTGTTCCACGCAAAGGGAACATTCCTGTTCCTTGATCTGCGTAAATGTCTGGGATGCCGGAAAACCGGCTCCCACAGCAGCGATCTTCACGTCTTTAACCTGTAAGTTTTCCCTTACAGCTCCTATCAATGCGGGATACACACAAATAGCCGCAACGTGAGGCATACCCGGATAGTCTTCTGCAAAGCGGTTCACGTTTTGAGCAAACAGACTGCCACGGGCTTCCGTATCGGTAGCATTCAGGGTAGTCAGGTCAATAAAACTGAAACATTGTAGTAACGCATCCATATTATTCTCTTTTTTTACTGTCAATGATTATGGTTACCGGGCCGTCGTTGACCAGATTTACTTCCATGTGAGCCCCAAACTCCCCGGTTTCAACTTTTATTCCCGTGTATTCCTGTAACAGCTTACAGAAAGATTCATACAGAGGAATGGCGACGGCAGGTTCTGCTGCCTTTACGTAAGAGGGCCTGTTTCCTTTACGGGTAGATGCATGAAGTGTAAACTGGCTTACCACCAGCAACTGACCCGACACCTGCGAAACAGAAAGATTCATAACCCCTTGATTATCATCAAATATTCTCAGGTTCGCGATCTTGCGTACCATCCATTCCAGGTCTTCACGGTTGTCTTCATTTTCAAATCCGGCCAGGATCAGCATACCCGCACCGATGTTTCCTTTCAGTGAATCTTCAATTTTTACCGAGGCTTCCGTTACCCTTTGAATTACTGTTCTCATACCTTTATGCGGCTACAACCGTCTTAATTCCTTTCTTTTCCACTTCCCGGGCAATGGTTTCCAGTGTATCCGGGGAACATTTCTGCAAGCCTTCCAGGGGAGTGGGTCTGTCCAGGGTATATACCATCACCTCCTTAGGACCCAGTTCATCCAGGAGCCCGTACCAGGCTTCCAGTTCCTTTTCCGTGGTGTTGTCCACCTGAGTGCCTTCTATCATCCCGCTGAAAAACAAGGTCTGGAGCGTAAAATCACCTTCAAAGCGTTTCAATGCTTCCACGGTCCGGAGCAGCGAATACCCTTTTCCCGGCCGGTTGATCTTTTGCAGTGTCTTTTCAATTGCCGAGTCTATCTTCAGGATTCTTTGATCTGCCAGCAACAACCCTTCAAAAACTCCGGGGATCTGAAGTGTCCCCGAGTTGGACAAAACACAGACTTGTGAGTCCGGACTCAGGACATCGCGAATGGCAACGGTATCCTGCATGATCTTAAGAAAATCCCTGTGCAGTGTAGGTTCTCCGTTCCCGGAAAAAGTAATTACATCGGGCAATTTGATTTCCCTAGCCAGCTTTTTCAGTTTTTCCTCCAATGCAACGGCAACCTCCTTTGCCGAGGGTACCAGTTCATTCAGATCCGGCTGACCGGCAACAGGTTGGGGATTCCATCCGCATTCGCAATATACGCAATCGAAATTACAGACTTTACGGGCGACCGGCATCAGGTTAATTCCCAGGCTTGAGCCCAGGCGCCTGCTGTGGATCGGTCCGAAAACCGGACTATGAAAGATCCTGTTTTCCATATCAATCCAGATTTATGCTGACCCTTATACGTGGTATTATGGTTTTGGGACGGGTAAGGTACAAAGGAACTGAATCCCTGCAGGTTAGCGTGTCAATAACAGGCAGCAGACGTAATGCGGGATCCTTGAATAAAGAATCCCGGTCCATGCGCCAGGGCTGTATCTGTGAGGAATCAGGCGGCAATATCCTGAGCAGGGATTGCTTGAATATTACATCGTGAATTCCGGGTACAGAATCCTTTAACCAGGCATTAAAATGCTCAACAAGCTCCTTTTGACGGGCAATGTAGGAAAGCTGTTCGTTATACGCCGACCGTTCTGCGTTGATATTCCTTCGTAATTGAGTCAATAAGGATTTAAAACGGGCCGGACGGCTTGCGTAATGATCCAATGTGGCCAGAAACTGTTCGGTAGTATATCCGTGTTTTTCCAAAATGGGAGGATATACCAGCGTGGAATCGGCCAGACGGCCCAGTGTTCCGTCACGTTCCAGGATAAGGTCTGTCAGGAACATTTCCCTTAAAACCAATTGGAAATCTTCCCTGGGAATCCTCCCGGCGGAAGGTCCGGAACAACCGGCTAACAATAACAGGATACAGACAAAGGTTAGCGCAAATCTCATATACCCGCAAAGGTAAAGAAAATTGCGGTTTGTGCAGGTACTTTTAAAGGTTGCCCAACTGTAATTTCGGCTCCGCTCAATACTTCTGTTCCCTTAACGGCATCGCCCAGCCCCTGTGTGTAACGCTCCCACTCCAAAGCAACCGGTTCTCTCCCGTTATTGATCAATACCATAACGCATTCATTATCCAGAATTCTGAAATAAACGTACATGTTTTCCTCGTAACGGGGCAGGTAATGTAGCAATTTTCCGTATTGAACCGTTTTTGAGGATTTTCTCCAGGTCAACAAACGGGAGATGTAATTGTAAACGTTTTCTTCCAGGGGATCCCTTCCTTCAGGAGTCAGAACGCGTGCAGGCATGGGTACCCTTTCCTCGCCGTGACCCAGGCGTTTGGGATCTTTTGCTGCCATCAACACCTCTGTCCCGTAGTATATTTGCGGGATACCCCGGGTGGTTGCCAGGAAAGTGTACGCCATTTTCAGTTTCTCGGGATTTCTCCCCAACATTTCGTACATGCGGTTGGTGTCGTGATTCTCGGCAAAGATCAACAATTCATTGGGGTTTTTATAAACGAAATCGTTGGCAATCATGTTGTAAAGACGTACCATTCCCTGTCCCCACTGGGGATCGCTATCTTCCATGAAAGCCCGGGTAATCTCGCCCTGGAGCGGGAAATCCATTACAGTAGGGCCGCCGGGCCGGGGACCCCGTTCCCAGTAAGCAACCTGTTGGGGATGGTTGAACCAGCATTCGGCCACAACCGTCGCATCGGGGTATTCTTTGCGCAAAGCAGCCGTATAAGCAGAAATGGCCTTTTCATCCGAATAGGGATATGTATCTATGCGCACACCGGCCAGTGATGCGTATTCCATCCACCATACGGAAACTTGAATAAAATAGTGTAAAATAAAGGGATTTGTCAGGTTCATGTCCGCCATGGAAGTATCGAACCAGCCCTGTACGCAAAGATCTTTATCCGCTTGTGCAGCATGGGGATCCATATGGGTAGTCATGGAAAAATTGGATTTGGTATAGGTGTCAAAGACGTTGATCCAATCTTTGAAAGGCAAGTCTTCCATCCACCAGTGGGCCGTTCCGCAGTGATTGGGTACTATATCCTGGATAAAAGATATTCCTTTCTGAGCGGCTTCCAGGACCAGTTCCCTGTACAACTCATTGGTACCAAAACGGGGATCAATCCGGTAATAATCGGCACAGGCATAACCGTGATAAGAAGCACGCGGTTCGTCATCGAAAGTTACGGGAGTAGGCCATACGGCTGTAATACCAAGTTTATGCAAGTAATCCAGGCTCATTCGCATTCCTTGAAGGTCTCCCCCTTTCCGGCCGTAATCATGCCCGTAACCGGCTTTTTCAGCGGTTTCCTCAACAGAATCGTTTGAGGGATCCCCGTTCACAAAACGGTCCGGCATCAACAGGTACAAGACATCGGAAGGATCCAGGCCCCGGCGAGCAGACGATCCGGATTCTCTTTCATTCAATGTGTAATTGAAACGTATTTTATCTTTCCCGTCGGTCCATTCCAGTGTATATTCACCAGCCCGGGTACCGGCAGGGATTATTACGTCCAGAAACAAATAATTGGGACTGTCTGCTTTATGTACTCCGGCGATCTCCATTCCGGGGGTAATACTGTTTACTGTACCTTTTCCCAGGCCGGGACCGTTTATCATCAATTGCAACGGCGTCTCCATTCCGGTCCACCAACAAGGCGGTTCTATCCTTTCTACTGACGGTTTTTCATATTTCATGGCACTGGCTGCGGTTATCATTGCCGGGATTAAAAGGAATAACAGGAAAATTCGTTTCATAATACTATTTTAAGGTTAGGATATGAAAACCGTGAGGTTCCATTTCCCATATTAGGTTGTTGCTTATTTCATATTCCTGGCCGGTGTAACAATCCAGGTAGCTCCCGTCTGTCTGTGATCCGGTAAGGGTGAAAGATACCGGGCTGTCAGAAAAATTGAACAGTGACAGGACTTTGTTTCCTTCAGCTTCCCTTACAAATGCAAAAATATTGGAAGGGCCGTCGTGAGGTATTTCCTTCAGGACACCTCCGTAAGGAGGGACCTGCAAAGCAGGATGTTTTTTCCGCAGTGCTATCAGGTTTTTGTAAAATGCCGTGAATTCCGCGCTGTTATGCGGTTGCAGGGTGTCTTTTTCAAAAAATTCCAGGCGTTTTGTATTGCCTTTTTCCTGGCCTGTGTATATCAGGGGAATACCGGGTAAAACAAAGGTCAGTGCAGCCATCTGGTGCACGGCCTCTCCCATGCGTTCAAATTCTGTGCCGCTCCAGGAATTTTCATCGTGGTTGGATGTAAAGAGGAGTGGAATAGCATTGGGACCAAAGTCGCGATGCATGTCATTGAGGCACTTGCGGATGCTGTCGGCGTTCTTTTCGCCCCCGGCAACACTGTTCATGGTGTGATGCAGTTTCCATGCATAATACGCATTAAAGGCCTTCTCTGTGTTCACGGGGTTCTCGGACTCGGCGAGCATAAAAATTCCGGGACGGTGGTGCCGCAGTTCGGGAACGGCGTGGTTCCAGAAATCAACAGGCGTCAAATCGGCCATATCACA
>Ga0265294_10002687_pt1 | contig 23220 bp, 19 predicted proteins | sample MunlanPumphouse3_FD_192504 | JGI IMG/M metagenome (GOLD analysis project Ga0265294, IMG submission 192504) | Groundwater microbial communities from a municipal landfill in Southern Ontario, Canada - Pumphouse #3 | ecosystem: Environmental > Aquatic > Deep subsurface > Groundwater | place... | reverse complement strand
GCCCTCCTTCTCCTCGATAGATTTCGGCCAGAATTTCGGATTCTGATTCAACTAGTTCCCGAAATAGTAATCGTAATAATTTAAATTGAGTTTGTTCTGCAAACCCACAGCTTGAAAGAAAGACATATTTTGGAAGTTTGACTTGCCGTAGAGGATGAGCCATTGTTCCAGGTTCGTCCCTTTTGAGATGAGGATCTAGAAAGGGTAAAAATAATCGATCCAGAAAATCTTTCATCAAGCCCGAAAAATTTGCAAGATATAAAGGCGTTGCAAAGAGGGCAAGATCTGCTTTTAAATATTTGGCTCTGAGATATTCCATATCGTCTTTAAGAACGCATTTTCCCGGAGTTTTGAGCCAGCAGCCAAAACAACCTTGGCAGTGCTTAAGCTCTTTTTCTGCAAGGAAAATGGACTCAGTTTCCGCTCCGGCCTTTTCTGCGCCTTTTAAAAACTCCTCAACCATTACATGTGTATTTCCCTCTTTTCCTCTCGGGCTCCCGTTAAATGCCACAAGCTTCAAAAAGATGATCCCCCTATCCCCAAAATCTGCTAAAAATAGAGTTATCTTTTAAGAATCATAGTCCGCAAGCGGTCAGCCGAATTTGCGGACTTGTCAGCAATGCTGCCTATTCGGGCAACGAGCCCTATAAGGTGGCAGGCTCCGGCTCCGCCGATCAGGGCTTCATTATCAAATATTTTTTTCAAAAGAGCCGTCTCAAGCACATCCACATCGTGTTCTAGTTTTTCAACTTCAGGAATCAAGGTTAAGGTTTCTTTTATCTCTTCCTTACTAAAAGAGGTTGCAAGCAACTTATACAGTTTATCTACAACCTTATCATACATCTGAACAGTTGTAAGGGATGCAGCCATCAGTTCTAAAAAGCCTTTCTCAATCCCTTCTGGAAGATTTTTTGCAGGTCTGAGAGTTAGCCAATAGGCTGAGGTTTGAGCATAATCTGCAATAGAGTCCTGCTGCTTTAGAAAAGATAGAAGGTCTTTTTTATCTACCGGAAGTCTTACTGAGGCTGGAATGCCTGCTCTTATTTTCTGTTTTATTATATCAGCTTCATGTTCTAGTGTATCGATCTCAGCGGTTCTTTCCTCCAAAAGTTTGGTGTCGCCCTCAAAATAAGCCTCCAGGGCTTCGCTGAGTTTTTCAACTGCAAGCACCCCTTTTTTAGCGTGGGCTTCCAGAGGCAGAAATGGAGATTCTGCAACCACGTCAAAGACTGAACGGATATAATCTTTCATACAATCACCTCAAGTCCCATAAAGATCAGAGCCGACGTAAGAGCGGCTATGGGAACTGTTGCCAACCAAGAAGAAATTATCTTCCAGATTACGCTCAGATCAACGGCTGCAAGTCCTCCTGCAAGCCCTACGCCTATAACCGAGCCTACGAGCGTATGGGTTGTAGAAATCGGAAGGGAACTGTAGCTATGGAAAAATACAACAGTTGCAGTTGCAAACTGGGCGGCAAAGCCCCTTGTAGGGGTAAGTTCCGTAATCTTTGAGCCGATGGTTTCAACCACTTTATATCCCCAAGTTGCAAGCCCTATAACCATTCCCACTCCGCCAAGCACAAGCACCCAGATAGGGATATCGGATTCAATCATTCCAAGTCCTTTTAGTCCGGCTGTAAGAGGGCCTACGGCGTTTGCGACGTCATTTGAACCGTGAGCAAAGGCAATATAGCATGCAGTTAGGACCTGTAAAGATATGAACTTTTTCTCTATATGGGGAAGGTCTGTGGCCCGGTGCAGAAAGAGACTTCGGATTATATAAAAAAGAAGATATGCCAATAAAGCTCCGAGTACGGGGGAAATAAACCAGCTAGCCACGATTTTTGCAAGGACGTTCCAGTGAATGTCAGAATAAGCGATCGTGCCGTTAAAGGCTACAACCAAACCAAAGCCAAGTACTGAGCCTACAATGGAGTGGCTGGTTGAAACCGGAAGGTTATAAAAGGTTGCAAGCGTGATCCAGAAGCTTGCAGCAAGAATTGCGGCAAGCATTCCGAGTACAACGATTTGAGGATTGATCCCGCTTATTGTATCTATGGGGACGATACCTTTGGCAATTGTTGAAGTGACTCTTTTTCCAAAAAATACCGCCCCTAAAAATTCAAAGATCGCAGCAATAATAATAACTTGTTTAATTGACAGAGCTCCGGTTCCTACCGAAGTTCCCATGGCGTTTGCCAAATCGTTAGCCCCGATGTTCCAGGCCATATAGAGGCCGGCAAAGATTAGTGCTATAACGAGTAAGTCCATTTTTTCTTTGCTCCAAGAAAGTTATAGATCTCAAGTTGGTTAGAAGGTTCTTGCTCTTGCTTTATGTGATTGCAAAAATTTCAAGAATTGTCCCAGAGAAGCTTGCTTCTCTGTATTATAAAATAAAGCTTGGTTTTCTCTTTTTTTGTACATTGCGTTTCACTATAAAGCCCCTCAGATTTTCATTCTATTTCATCTTTTTTGTAGGAGCCGGCAACCCTATTCTACTATATAGGCCTATATATTGATATCAAGGGTATGACTTATGAATAAAATATATAGATCTCTCCGAAATTTTGAGTTTTTTTTATAAAGTTTCAGCTTTTTTACTATATTTCGCTCAATCTTCCATAAAAAATTAGGTTACACCTAAAAAAACCCTCCTCTTCTGCTGCCGCAGGTTCAGCGTTTTGGAGCCGGAACTGTATTTCCGGGGAGATATTTTCAAAAATCCAAAAATTATGCCTTGAGGTCTGCCCCACCTACATAGTATAAAAAATGAAAAAGTATGAAATCTATTAAAAGTATTATTATAGATTTCAGAAATTCAAGGTTTCATTTAGTGAAGCCTTATCGGAAGCATAGATATTTCTATAGAAGAGCCCGAAGGGATTCGCGATTCGGAAAGACAGAGTTCCATTACTTTTTTTGCGACATCTTCGGGCCTAAGAGAGGGCTCATCTGTAAACATGGCTTTGTACATCTCAGTTTCCACTCCTGCCGGACAAACTGCATAAACCTTCAAGCCTCCTCCAATTTCATAAGCCAGAGCTTCGGTAAGCCCCCTTACCGCAAACTTTGAGGCACAGTAGACGGAAAGTTTTGGAACTCCATGTTTTCCGGCTCTAGAGGAAATATTTATAATTTTTCCATCTCCTCGCTTAAGTAGCTGAGGAAGAGCATATTTTGTACAGAAAAAAGTACCTTTTAGGTTTGTGTCCAAAATTGCTTCATACTCTTTAGTAGAGGTTTCTAGAAGATATTTTCTGTGTGCAATTCCTGCATTATTTACAAGAATTTCCAAGCTTCCAAAAGCTTCCACTGTTTTTTTAATAAGGTTTTGAACCTCTTCTTCATTTCGGACATCGGTCCTTACTGCAAGCGCTTTTCCTCCTGTTTTTCGGACAAGTCTGGCAGTTTCCTCAATTTCTTTTGTGGTTCTGGCTGCAACTACGAGGTTTGCTCCTTCCCGTGCAAAAGCCAAGCAGATTGCTTTTCCAAGGCCTCGGCCTCCTCCAGTTACGATTGCTGTTTGCCCTTTAAGATGCATAGAAATCCCACTTTATTGATATTTCTTATTTGAAATCTTAGAATTTAGGAAATCATATGCCTTTGGAAACAGAGCTTCTAATAATTGATTCTCGGGAATTCGAATTAGAGCAGAGGAACTGGAGGGGAATAAACTTCTATAATAGAGCCCGAAAGGATGTTTGATTCAGGCAAACAAAGCTCAAGTACTTTTTCTGCAATATGTTCCGGCTTGAGGAGGGGCCTTTCTTCCTTAAATATGGAATGGTACATCTGTGTATCGACAGCTCCAGGGCAGATTGAGTAGACCCTGACTCTTCCACTAAGTTCGGAGGCAAGAGCCTCGGTAAATCCGTTTACCGCAAACTTTGAGGCGCAATAGATTGAAAGCTCCGAAAGCCCTTTTTTTCCTCCGGCTGAGGAAATATTGATTATTTTGCCATTTTCACTCTGGGATATATGAGGAATTGCATGTTTTGAGCAAAGGAAGGGCCCTTTGACGTTTGTGTCCATGGTCTCTTCGTACTCTTCAACCGAAATGGCTTCAATAGGGTTTCTGTGTGCAATTCCCGCATTATTTACAAGAAGATCTAAGCTTCCGCATTTTTCCATAGTCTTTGAAACCATTGCCCGAACTTCTGCTTCCTTGCGGATATCGGCCTGAATCCCAAGGGCCCGAGTCCCGATCTTTTTGATTATCTGAACTGTTTCTAATATTTCATCTTCATGTCTTGCTACAACTACAAGGTTTGCTCCTTCCTCTGCAAGCGCCTTGCAGATAGCTCTTCCGATTCCTCGGCCTCCCCCTGTAACAAGGGCTGTTTGACCTTTTAATCTCATTGTTCTCACTTACCACAAATTATAGTAATCTAGAGTTATAGAATATATAATTCGTTTTTTATTAAAATACGGAAGGAAAAGGGGATATGTTTTTTGAAGCTATATTTCTAAGTAAATGTTCTAAGTAATTGATCTAAACAAAATTTTGAATCAATGTTTCTTTTTTCAGTTGTTTCTAAAGCGTAAGATCAAGCTATATAGATTATTTGGAATATAATTATATAGATGATATCGATATAGTGAATAATTGAGGTAATAAATTTAAAGAAGGAGTACACAAATGAAAAAGATAAGAAAGTTGGTTCTTAAAAATGTCTCAATATTTAACGAAGCTTTTCCGAAAAAGTTTTGTTATAGCTCGGATGTAATCTCCGCAATCTCGCATGACCATCCTTTTACTTATGGACAAGTAGAAAACGAAATCGAAAAGCTAGTACATGAAGGAGTTCTTGAAACGGAATTTTCTGCTTTTAATCGCATAAAACTTCCATAAATTCCGAGTTTAATATTTTCCTTTGGCAGAAAAGTAAAGGATGCATCTTATGCAGATGCATGGATTAAATAGATATAATAATAAGTAGTAAGTTTAAATATTTATTATGTGTGGCGAGAAGCTAATTTTCTCCCAAAAATCGTTTTTAACGCTTTTTTTAGAAAATCCCGTTTTTTGAGCCAAAATTATTCCCCTCCAACTGCAAAAGCGGACAATTTTCGTATTCTGCTTGTTTTTGGTAATACCTTTTGGCATGTTCTACCAGAAGGGCATGGTATTCCTGATACAGGATTACATCTTTTGGCAGATTCACTTCAAAAAGGATTTTTATTTCTTCGGATTTTGCCTTTTTCGAGCTCAGCCCCAAATTAGTTGTTATTCTCCTTGTGTAGGCATCGACGACAAAAAAAGGCTGGGAAAAAGCATAAAGCAGAATAGAATCTGCAGTCTCAGGCCCGACTCCTTTTAAGGAGAGAAGTTCTTCTCGAGTGGGGATCCTATTATTTCCAAGCTCTAAAAACCAGCTTGCAAGGAGCCTCAGTCTTTTAGCCTTCTGATTATAATAGCCAGTGGGTTTTATGGCTTTCTTTAATGCCTCTAAATCTAAAGCTAGCAGCTCGCTTGGGAAAAGAGCTTCTAATTTTTTTAGGTTTAATAGAGCTTTTTCCACCTGGAGCCAGCTTGTGTTTTGAGTGAGCAAAGCTCCGCAGAGAATTTCAAAACGCTGGGCTTCAGTTTTTGGATAACTATAATCTTTTGGGTGGTAGCCCTGTACCGAGCCGGTTTTTGTGGGATTTTTACCTCCCCTTGCCTGAAGCTCGATAAGAGGCCACCAGCCCTGTGGGCCATATGTTTTAAAGAGCCAAGTATATATTTGTAAGATTTTAGGGTTAGGGAATTTTTTCATTTTTTTCAGAGCTCAAGTTTCATAAGATCTTCAGCAATTAAGATTTCTCCATCAAAATAGGCTTCAAGATAGGCTACAGTTTCTTGTTCATGTCCTTTCATTGCAGGATAAAAGTGGGTTAGACAGAGTTTTTCAATATCTGCTCTATATTCTTTAAGCAAACCTGCAAGGCTGTCTGGGGTTGTGTGGATGCCGGCGTTGCCTCCGAGTGGATAGGAACATTCATGGATCAGAAGGTCAGCTCCTGCGGCCAGGTCTAGAACCTCTCTTGAAGGAGTGGTATCTCCAGAAATTGCAAGTTCTCCTTCGGCGCAGTTTAGATGAAAAGCAAGGGTTGGAACGCTGTGTTCAGCTTTTGCGGTCTGAATTTCGCATTCAAACCCTAATGGAGTAAATTCCTCTCCTGAAGTTATTTCTCTGATATCAAGCTCAAGTTCCTCCATAAAATAGCCGCAAGCTTTTTTCTGCGCGGAAAACCAGGCTTTTAGTCCTTTGGGCCCATAGATGCGCGCCCAGCTTTTTCCAGAAAGCCAGTTTGCTTTAAGCAGCCCTAGCAGATCTGAAACATGGTCAAGATGCAGATGCGAAAGCACCACTGTATCCACAGCTGTATGTTCAAAACCAGCTTCTTGTATCCGGTTTAATACTCCACACCCACAATCAAAAAGAAGGGGGCGGCCTTCTACATCAACAATTAAACCTGACTGTACCCGCTCCCGCTGGGGAAGCGCAACTCCGGTGCCAAGAAATGTGATTTCCATAGTCTAAGAATAAACTTTAAATAATTTAACTTTATTTAAGGAATGCTCGCATAAACTCTTTTTTGCGAGCTAAGGCCAATATCTTTAAGCTCTTTTTGAGAGCGAGGGTTGCCCAGCCAGGCCAAAGGCGACAGACTTAAGATCTGTTTTCGAAGGAATCCGTGGGTTCGAATCCCACCCCTCGCACTAAATATTTTTTATTTATTTATTTATTTATTTATTTATTTATTTATTTATTTATTTTTTGTTATTAATATATGCTAAAAAAATCAGATAATACCCAATCCCTCCTTCAGAAGAAATCTTTATATCCTTTCTTTTTTTCTTTTATTAACTATGATGTTGCATGTTCCCCGCATTCTGCTTCCAAAAGCCTCTTGGGAAAAATGGGCTGTAATCGCTTGTGATCAGCATACCCAAGATCCTACTTACTGGAAAAGAGTTGAGGAATTTGTGGGAGATACCCCTTCTGCTCTGAATTTTATTTATCCTGAAATCTATCTGCCGCTTGAGGAAAAAAGGATACAGAAAATTCATGAAGCAATGGCTCATTCCGGAGCTTGGCTCAAAGATCACGGACCTTGTTTAATCCTAGTGAAACGGAGGGTTTTAGGGAGGGAAAGAACCGGGCTGATCGTAGCAATTGATCTTGAAGAATATGCCTATGAGGGCTCGGATTCCAAAATCCGGCCTACGGAAAGAACAATTAAGGAAAGGCTTCCCACAAGAGTAAAAATAAGAAAAGCTGCGGAAATTGAGCTTAGCCACGTATTGGTACTCTATGATGATCCTGCTTTTCGGGTTCTTCCGAAAAAGCTGACAAATTTAGAAAATGCGGAAAATCCGCTTAAGCAAAAGATCGAACAGGTTTATGATTTTGAGCTTATGGAAAAGGGGGGGCATATTACAGGGTATAAAATTCAGGATGAAAAAACTATTGCGGAAATTAAAGAGAAAATTGAAGCGCTTGGAAATCTGCTCGTGGGCGATGGAAACCACAGCCTTGCAGCTGCAAAAAACTTCTGGGAATCGCTTAAAGGAAGCGTTTCCTCTGATCATCCAGCTCGATATGCTCTAGTTGAACTTGTAAATATTCATGATCCCGGACTCGTTTTTGAGCCGATTCACAGAGTTGTAAAAGGCGTTGAGCCCAAAGAATTACTTAAAAAATTCAATGTAAAACTAAAAGAAGATTTTTGGGATCAAGCAGTTACAGGCCAAACTGTTACATTCATAACAAAAAATAGGCGAGGAAGCCTTAGCTTTGAGAGAGTTAAAACTAAGGAGCCAAAACTGGAAGTCGAAAGCCTTGATGCGGTTCTTGAAAATTATACGGTTGAATATGAACATGACGCCGAAATGGTTGAAAAAATCGGAAAAAAAGAAGGAAATATTGGTTTTTTTCTACCCCCTTTAAAAAAGAGGGATTTTTTTGCTCTTATCCAAAAGAAAGGAGTCCTTCCTAAAAAGAGTTTTTCACTTGGAGAAGAAAAGGAAAAAAGGTATTATCTTGAAGCTCGAAAACTTGTTCGCTGAAGCCTTTTTACAGGTATTAGAATCGAAATTTCAATTCTGGATTTAAGACTTTGGATTCAATAATGTTTATATGGGGGAAAGGAATTACTCTACTGAATAATTTTTCAAATTTTTCCCCCTCAAAAATAAAGTATTTGAGCCGATCATGACACGTTGAGGCATGGCATGGGCAAAAACAAATAAATGAAAAAAATATAGAAAACGGGAAGCTTTCCCGTGTATTATCAAATTTAAAAGAAGGTCCTTTATAATGAAGTACTGGCAGCCGAAAATTGAAACGATGGGTCAGGCCGAACTAAGAGAACTGCAGCTCAAACGGCTTAAAAAAAGCGTTAAGACCGTCTATGAGAACGTTCCTTTCTACAGGCAGAAATTCAAAGAAGCCGGAGTTACCCCTGAGGATATAAAAACCCTGGAAGATGTAAGGAAACTTCCTTATACTCGAAAAAGTGATCTCAGAGACAACTATCCTTTCGGGCTGTTTGCTGCCAACACGGAGGATATTGTCCGAATCCATGCCTCCTCGGGAACAAGCGGAAAACCTACGGTTGTAGGATATACTGCAGGAGACATTAATACCTGGTCGGATTTAATTGCCCGGAATCTGACTATGATCGGGCTTGGAAAAGGAGATGTTTTTCAAAATTCCGTTAATTATGGGCTTTTTACAGGAGGCCTTGGTTTTCATTACGGAGCTGAAAAAATCGGAGCCATGACCGTTCCTGCAGGCACCGGAAACACTCCTCGGCAACTTGAAATGATGATTGATTTTGGGGTTACAGCAATTCACTGCACTCCTTCGTATGCTCTCTACTTGGCCGAAACTGCGGAAGAGCTGGATTTGGTAGACAAACTGGCTTTAAAGGTAGCTTGTTTTGGAGCCGAGCCTTGGTCGGAAAACACAAGAAAACAACTTGAAAAGAGGCTTGGAATCAAAGCTTATGATTCCTATGGGCTTTCGGAAATGTTTGGTCCTGGAATCGCTTTTGAATGTCCCGAACAGGATGGATTGCATATCTGGAGTGATAACTTTTTGGTAGAGGTCCTTGATCCAAAGACTGGCGAGCCTGTGGCTGAAGGGGAAAAGGGCGAATTAGTACTGACTTCGCTTTCAAAGGAAGGTTTTATTAATATCCGCTACCGCACAGGGGATATAACTCGCCTCTTAGAATCCGAATGCGCTTGTGGAAGGACAATGCCTAGGATTTCTAGACTTCTTGGGCGAGCTGATGATATGTTGATTGTTCGTGGAATCAATGTTTTTCCTTCTCAGATTCAAAACGTTATCTCAAAAATCCCTCAGATAAGTGATCATTTTCAGCTTGTTCTTGATCGAAATAAGCATCTGCTTGATGAATTGACTGTGGAAGTCGAGCTTGAGGAAAAAGCCTTTACAGGGGAACTTCAAGATCTTAAAGCTGTTCAAGAGTATGTCCAGCGCGAACTAAAAGCTGTGCTCAATATAAGAACAAATGTGGAGTTGCTTGAAAAGGGGAGCATTCCCAGAACAGGGGGAAAAGCAAAGAGAATTATTGATAGAAGAGAAAGACTCTGAACCTTGGATAAAGATAGGATCAATAGCCCTCATTCATTCGTAATTTCGAGCTCTAATCTGCAAATTTCGGAATGCCAATTTTATTAATTGAGGGCTATTAATTACATTTTTAATTTATATTTACTGTGTATATCGTTTCCTCTAACAAATTGAACATTGTGTTCATTTGCAATCTCTTTCCATTTTTTCTTAGGGACCTCATATTTTTTGTTAATTTCAAGTAGTATATCCTTTTTATTCATCAAGGTAAAAATAGTTTTTAATTCCTTTTCTGGCAATTCCAAGCCTTCTTTTTTCAAGAAAGCTCCTGGATGAGCCCAGGTACATACGTACTTGTTTTTTAGTACCTGCTTTAAAGAATCCAGATAAATATCAAGGCTTTTTGGAAAAGCATGAAAAGCAAATATTGGATACTCAACTTCCTTTAAAATATCCGGATTCACATCCAGTTCTCCATTTGGTAAAACTTTAGCTTCGCAGCCTGATAAAAGAATTAGCTCATACTCTTCTTTTGCTCTATCAATATCGTTTAGAAAGCTGCTGAAATCATATTTTAGGTCTTTTCTTACATGTTCAGTAAATGCAATTAGGGGAATTCCAATATTTTGCGCCTTTTTGCACAACTCATCTACAGAATTTCTTCCATCTGTATAATTTGTATGGACATGCCATTCCCCTTTCATTAAATATTCTTCATATTTTTTCCAGACTTTCACAGGGATCCAACACTCTCATTTTTTTGAATTCCAACTCCTCCCCAATATCTGATTAACCTAGTTCCCCACTTTACATCAAATTCAGGAACTTTTTCATTTAGCGCTTTTTTTATAGCTCCATAAATAATGTTTGCTCCTGCAAAAGTTGAGAGGACCATCGTACCCTGGACTCTGGGGTTTGATTCTAGGAGTTTTGGAATATTATTTTTGTCCATTTTGAACTGGAAGCCAAATGCGTATTGAAGTCCGATTCTTTTAGAAAGAATCTCTGAATACTCAATGATTTGTTTATTTTTCTCAACGGTTCCCTCAAATGTTATCCCTGATTTAATCAGGTCTCGCTTTCTTGGAATAATTACCGGAGATGAAGCTCCCAATATATCAACAGTGTATTCTTCCATTGGAAGATATTCCATGGCCATAAGAGAGGGAAATGAGTCCCCTAAAATCGTTTTGAGATTGGACATCGTGGTAAAGAGGTTTGTTGGTTTTTCTGTATAAAGCATTTTTTTTAAATCAATCGATTCATCAATAATACGAACTCCTCTCATTCCGTTTGATTTTGGAGGTTTTATTACAACTGGTTTTTCCGGCCAGCCTATTTTCTTGGAATAACCCCGCAATTCATCAAAATTTTCAGCCAAGTAATATTCAGCTGTAGGAACCCCTATTTTTTTTGCCAATTCCATCAGCTTATATTTATCATTAGCAAGCTCAATGCTCTTTTCCTCGGAGACCGCTACTTTTGTGCCTGCATTTTCAAATTTATTTTTGTTTTTTGCAAGTACTGCAAGTTCTGCCGTGTTTTGAGGCAGGATCACATCTACTTTTTCTTTTTCACATATGTGTAGCAAATCCAGAAGGTACTGTGGATCATTTGGCTTTTTAATTTTATAAAACCGATCACAAAGGTATTTTCCTATGACTTCGTCTCTGATATCTGTTCCTACGGTTTTGATCTCTCGATTGTCAAAATTATTATGTAAGGAATAAAGTGTACCTTTTATACCAGGAGCTCCTATCCCGGTAATCAGGACTGTTAAAGCATCCACCTTATCACCTCAAAGGCTTCAGCATATTTAGAATTACACTGAACTCCTCGACTTCTTGCAAGCCCGAAGATAAATTCATCGGAAAAATAGAGTCTTTCCTTCATATATTGGGATTTATAATTTTTCAATAAATCACATTTTGTTGAGATATGATCTTCATTTAATTTTGTAAACATTTGGGTATTAAAAGTTACATGGTTCCAAGGAAGTTCATAAGAAATAATACTTGCAGTTGTTTTAAATGCCCTTATCATTTCATTTGCAATGATTTGATGGTCTTGATGGTAATCATTTATAGAAGGCCCAATTACTAAATCTGGTTTGAATTTTTTTCTGGCTTTTATTAATTCATCTAATATTTGTTGTCTGTGTTGATGCAAGTACCTTACTTTGAAACCACATACTTTAATATCTCTTTCACAAAGTTTAAGTTTTTTAGCTACATTATAAAATTCATATTTTAGCGTATCTTTTGACATCCCTTTAGGTAAAGATTCTTCTGCAGAAGAGAATACCAGCCAGTAAACAGGATGTTCATTCTCAAGAAATTTGCAAATACTTCCCCCACATCCCAGTTCAGCATCATCGGTGTGGGGAGATAATATTAGAATGTTCATAATAAGCAACTCTTTGTAGTAGCTCCCTAATTTAAAATATTTATAAATCCCTAACAAAAAGAAGTTTTGCGTTAGTTGCTTTATTAAAAACTGATTTAAATGCATTAATAGTTTTTATTGTCTTAGTATCTTATGATAACTCTTGTACATAAAGCTCTCGAGCTCTCTACAAAAATAATAATAAGTATTCTATCAATTGGATATTGGATCTTATATAAGCGCAATAAAATTAGCTTGGAGTTGAGTCAAATGTTATATATATCCTTTTTATAAAACTGGGTTAATCCCAGTAAAAAAGGAAGAAACTCCATGAAAAACAAACCAAATCCTCTAAGACTTATAGAATTACTGCAAGTTCTCCTGCCTGAAGCAAACCTGGAGCTTGAAGAAATAAAAAAAATAAATCCTCAGGCAGAAACATATCCAAAGGAACTGCTTTCTCAGGCGCTTAAAAGTTATCAGAAGTTTCGGGAAGAAAAGCTGATAAAAGCCGAGGAGACAGAAAAAGTAGAAAAAGTAGAAACTCTGGAAGAATTTAAAAAAACCCTTTTTGAATTAATTGAAGCTGAAGCTGAAACTGCTCCAATTTATCTTAATTATCCAGAGATAACCCCAGGCCTTTTTGAGTTCTGGGTTGAAGTAAAATCTTTTGAAGCTTCAAATGAGTATATTCGAAAAACTCTTTATGGAATGCCTTACAACGCTTTAAAACTTCTTTTCTGCTATCGGAATAAGCAAGCTCCTCTTAGGGATCCAAAAGCGCTTCGGAAAAATCCAGCTTTGCTCTTTGGAAAAGCAGAGTATGCTGCTCTTTTGCAAGTTGTAAATCCAGCTTTGATCTTTCGGGCTCTTCATCTCGTCCGGGCAATCAAAAAAACCAACGTTTTCGGAGCCGGAACTCTGGGAGCTGAGCCTCTTATTGAAGAGGAAAGTGCGCTTGAGGTACTCGATTTTGAGCTAATTGATGAACTAATATCGGCTCAGTTTATGAAACTTTACGCTTGAATTTGGCAAGGGAGTTTTCTCTTGTTTTTCCCTAAGCGCTTATATTCTCGGAAAAGCAGCCCGGTTGCAAGTCCAAAAGACAAAAAATCCGAGATCGGAAAAGAAATCCAGATTCCATTTAATCCGTAAAAGTGGGGCAACACCAAAATAAACGGGAGCAGAAAAAGAAGCTGTCTGACAAGCGAGAGAAAAAAAGCCGGTCTTGCCTTTCCAAGCGCCTGAAAAACGGTTGAGCCGATTATCTGAAAGCCTATTAAAGGTAGGCCCAAATCGACAATCCGTATGGCTTTTGTCCCAACAGTCACAAGTTCGGGTTTGGGACTGAAAATTGGGAGAATATATTCAGGAAAAAGAAAGAGGATCAGAAAGCCAAAAAAGGCAAAGGCTGTACTTACTTTAAGGGAAAGTTTTACGGCTTCAATCACTCTTGAAAACTGTTTTGCTCCATAGTTATAGCCCACAATCGGTTGTAGCCCAAAGGAAATTCCGAGAATAGGAAGGAAAATAAACATAAAAAGCCTGTGAATAATCCCAAAAACCGCAATAGCTATATCCCCTCCATGGATGCCAAGAGCATTATTTACAAAAATCATCATAAAGCTGTTTGAAGCCTCAATTATGAAAGGACTAGCTCCAATGACAAGCATTTCTTTGCAAATCAAAAGATCGGGTTTTAAATATTTGGGCTTAAAAGAAATAGCTCCTAGCCCTCGGGTAAAATAGCTTAAAAGAAAAGTTGCGGAGGCGGCTTGAGAGAGCACCGTAGCAATTGCAGCTCCCTTTACTCCCATATCAAAACCAAAAATAAAGATCGGATCCAAAAGGATATTTAAGCCTGCTCCAAGAAACATTGCAAACATGGCAAAACGGGCATTGCCTTCAGCTCTTACCAGATCCTCGGCAGCAATTCCAAGAGTGAATAAGAGCGTGCCTGCCATTATAATTTGGAGGTATTCTCTTGCATAAGGGAAAATATCTTTGCTTGCTCCGAAAAGAAAAAGGAGAGGGTCGAGGTATGCAAGCCCTAAAATGGTCGAAGCTAGCCCCAGAAAAACGGCTAGAAAAAAGACGGAGCCAAGGGTTTTTTCAGCTTTTCTTAATTCCTTTGCTCCAAGCGCCCTTGAAACTATTGAAGCTCCCCCAACTCCAAGCCCGATTGAAATTCCCATCGCAAGCATATGGATTGGAAAAGCTATTACAAGACCTCCTATAGCCGGAACACTTGCATCGCCTAGCCCTTGACCTACGAAGATCGTGTCCACTATATTGTAGCAGGCATAAACAAGCATGCCTATAATCGAGGGAGCTGAGAGCTTAAGAAGAAGTTTGTCGATTTTGTCAGTTCCTAAAAATTTACCTTGTTCCTGCGTTTTGGGCATTAGGTCTAAGCTTCCTATTTTTGAATATAAGTTAGGAAATTAGAGGAGGGAAAACTCTTCGTAGGCTTGAATGCTATAAAGAGTTTTTGTGCTTAGCTTTAGCTTTAGCGTTTCAGCTTTTTAAGAAATAAAATCTGTATGCAGATTGAGAAGGGATTTGAAGGGGACTCAAAGAGGCTTAGAAGAGGATTGGCAAAAAAAACAGAGGTGAACTATATTTTTTAGCTACATATTATTTTTATCTATGTAAGTCTTTATTGGGGTAAAAAGATAGTACGACGAATAAAAAGGCAAAAGAGTAGTTAAAAAAAGAAAACGGAAGAAATACGGAAGAAATCATATGGAAGAGTACAAAAATACAGTTAATTCTGAATTTGAATTTAGATCAAAGCCTCTTAATTACGCAGGTTTTTGGATTCGTCTGGGAGCAAGGCTTATTGATGGAATTATTACATATGTTTTATTTATGGCTCTTACAGAACTTTTCCCAAGGCTTGTTCAGCAGGGTTCTTCTATTGAAATTACATATGGGCCCTTGGTGGTTGGAATTTTATATTATACAGTTCTGGAAAGTTCCTCAATGCAGGCTTCAGTTGGAAAGCAAGTTTTTAAATTAAAAGTTATTGATGAAGCCGGAAAGCAGCTTTCAATGCCCAAAGCGCTTTTAAGAACCATTACAAAAGAAATAGGACTCATGTTCCTTATTGGAGGGCTCATGGTAGGTTTCACAGACAAAAAGCGGGGTCTGCATGATATGGTTGCCAAAACCTTTGTAGTCAAAAATCCTTAATAAATTTGGCTGAAATATTTTAGCTTTTCCTTTATTACTTTTTTCCTTTTTTTAAATTATATTTCTTTTTTCATTTATTGAGTATTATTTATTCTAAAATAAAGATAAGAGCTCTCAGCTTTCAGAAGCGAGATCACAGCCTTTAATTATTATTGAAATTAATTCCTTACTCATGCCAAACAAAATGATATTCCTAATCCCTATTATTTACGCCTGTCTTAACGCTTTTTCTTTTACTCTTTATGGGCTGGACAAGTTCAAAGCAAAAAACAAAATGTGGAGGATTTCTGAAAAAAGCCTGATTGGGGTTTCTTTTTTTGGGCCGGTTGGAGCTTTGCTTGGAATGCAATATTTCAGACATAAAACCGAAAAACCAAGTTTCAGATTTGCAGTTCCTTTCTTTTTATTGCTTCATGTGCTTTTTGTGTTGCGAACCAATCTGAGATGAATAATTGCTAAAAAGGCAAACAATAAATCAAAAAAAGAAAAAATAATTATGATAAATAATTTAAAAAAAGCAGAAAAGAAATATAATTTAAAAAAAGAAAAAAGGAAATACGAAAGAGAATAAATGAAAAAAAGCAGAAAAGATTTTATTTAAAATCCTTTAAGCCTTCAAAATCCAATGTTGCAAAATAATCTTTGATTGTTTCGGCTCTTCGAATCCTGACAACCCTTCCATCCTCTCGGAGCAGAAGTTCGGCTGAGCGGAGTTTTCCATTATAGTTAAAGCCCATGGCATGGCCGTGAGCTCCGGAATCGTGGATTGCAAGCAGATCTCCGACCTCGATTTCTGGAAGGTTTCTATTGATTGCGAATTTATCGTTGTTTTCGCAAAGGGAACCCGTAACATCATAAATATGATCCGGCTTATTCTTTTCCTTTCCAAGAACTGTTATATGGTGGTAGGCTCCGTAAATTCCGGGACGCATAAGGTTTGCCATAGAGGCATCAAGACCCACATAATCTTTATATGTATGTTTAAGGTGTCGGACCTGAGATATAAGATATCCATAGGGTCCGGTGATAACTCTTCCGCATTCCAGAAAAACAGAAACTGGAGCAAGTCCCTTTGCTTTGATGGTTTCATCATAGGCTGCTTTTGTGCCTTTTGCAATTACATCATAGGAAACCGGTTCCTGCTCAGGCCTGTAAGGAATGCCAATTCCTCCGCCAAGGTTTACGAACTCAAATGTTATGCCAACTTTTTCTGAAATTTCTACAATCAATTCAAAAAGGAGCCTGGCAGTCTCTACAAAGTATTTAGGATCAAGCTCGTTTGAGGCAACCATTGTGTGCAGTCCAAAACGCTTTATACCTTTTTCTTTGAGGATTTTGTAGCCTTCAAAAAGCTGTTCCCGGGTAAAGCCGTATTTTGCTTCCTCAGGAGTTCCGATAATAGCATTTCCTTCCTTAAGAGGCCCAGGATTATATCTGAAACAAACAATTTCTGGAAGTCCAGCGTGTTTTTCGAGATATTCAATATGGCTAAGATCATCCAGGTTGATGTAGGCGCCAAGCTCTTTTGCTTTTACAAACTCCTCGGCTGGAGTATCGTTTGAACTGAACATGATCTCTTCTCCAGTCAATCCAGCTTTTTCTGCAAGAATTAACTCAGGCAGAGAACTGCAGTCAGCTCCGAAGCCTTCGGCTTTGAGAAGCTTGAGGATATAGGGGTTTGGAAGCGCTTTTACGGCAAAAAATTCTTTGAAACCCGAAACAGCCTTAAAGGCCTCTTTTAAGCGGCGGGCGTTTTCTAGGATAGCCTTTTCATCGTAGATATGAAATGGAGTAGGATATTTTTCCGTTATTTTAAGGATTTCTTCTTTTGTAAACGGGAGTTTTTTTGAAACCATTATTTTTTAACCCCTCTTATTGGGTAACCTTATTGGGTAATTAGGAATGGAATTTGGGATTTTTGAGCTACTTAAGATTTGAGAAAATATTTTGGATTCAAACATGCAATAGCTTTTCATGCTCTTAAGATTTTGGGATTTTTTTGATTCCTTGGATTTGGTTTTTGGATTTAATCTGCATTAGTAGACCCCTTCTTGACTTAAGAGTAACCAATAGCTTAATAGCTTAAGAATTTAAGAGTCAGAGTCCGCTTGAGCGAGTAAAGCGAGCGAAACGGACATCGGAATAGCTCGTTTGGCATGGATTGGAATGTTAGTTAGATAAATCAAATTCCCTCAAAATAATGTCCTGTGCTATATATAACCTCAGCTTGCTTAAGCTTTCCCCGCTTGCCTTCAAGCGCTTGTCTATAAGCCCTTACAAGGCCTTTTATATCTTTTTCCTTGTTAAGGCTAAGTTCAAGTTTCAAAACATCAGCTCCACTTGCCTTTAGTTCCTTGAGATGATCCAGCATGGAAAGCACCTTGCTATTATAGATGAGCGTCCGAGAACCCCAGCGTTTTATTGGAAAACGCTGCTCTTTATGATCAAGCAACCAGGCTTCGCTCTCCGGCTTTGCAAGACCCAGCTCAAGCAGGGGCCCAAGAAGATCGTGTTCCGTTACAAGCATCTGTTCCCGCCCATGGATCGTAAGCTCGATTTCTTCCTCGCAGCCTGCAGCTTCAAGCCTTTCGGAAACGGCCCGGGTTTCTTCTAGATTCAGCTCACTTGAAAGCCCCACCCGATATGCTCCGGCTTTTCCAAAAGTATTGACCGTAAAGGAATTGAAAGCTACAAGCTCTTTTTTCGCAACAAAAGGGATTTCAAGCTCTTTTGCAAGTTGTAAGGTTCCAAAATCCGCACAAGCCACAGAAAAACCGGCATCCTTTATATTATTTAGAATAGGTAAAAGAGCTTTGAGTTCGTGATCATGGGCGATCTGGGGAAGAGAAAATACAATTTCAAGCCCTTTTTTGAGCAAAGAAGTAAGTTTTGGCCTATTTTCGGAAGAGAATAAATCATAAAAGCTCTCAACTGGCAAATAAACAATATCCGCCTTTCCTTCTGCAGCCTGAAAAAGACTCTCTACGTTTTTAACCTCAACACTTAGACGCAGCTTTTTGGAATTCTTTTTTGCTGCCTTTGGGCTTTCTTCAGATTTATCAACCTTATAAAGGGAACTTAGCTTTGAAAGCTGCGGGCTTTTTAGCTCCCTTCGGGGAAGCTTCAGAACCTTACGAAGTAGTAGATCCATAGCCTCCCTTCGAGCTCCTTTAAGAACCCCTACCGGAATAAATATTTCTTCATCAACATCAAGCTCAAGGCTCCCTAGCTCATAAGGAGTATCTCCAAGCTGCTCCAGCCCTTTTCTAATTTTTGCTTTATCTGTCGGAGCTTTCTTTGCAGGTTGAACAACATAATCGGCTTCAAACTCTACAGAGCCTGCAAGAGGACTCTCAACCAAAAGCTTAAGCTTTTCTCCTTTCCTGGCTTTTACCAAGAGATTTACAGGAAGAGGCTTTAATTCAATATTTTGAAGTTGCTCAAGGAAACGCTTGTCTGTTGTAAGAAAAACTTCATCCTGAAGGCTGACCACTTTTCCGGTTTTAGGACTAATCTCAAGAGTAACTTTGTCCCCTTTATATGCCCTTTTCAGGCGATCGCCGTTTCTTGAAATTATACCATTTATTGAAGAGCCCAACATTCCAGTTCGGGTCTCAACTTGAGTATGAATTCCAATCCCATCCTCCACCTGAATATCTTCCTGAAGGCAAAGCGTTATTCGGGCATGGGGATAGGAACGCGAAACATTTACGACTTTTCCTAAAAAAACTCCGTAATTTGTACTGTATTCGAGATGAGTAACTTCTTGATCTCCAAGAACAAAACCCTTTGTAAAGCCTCGACAGAAAAGTTTTGCAAGCTCTGTTTTTTTCTCTTCAAGCTCCTCTTGGCTTAAAGTTTTCCCAGAGCTTAAAAGACGCTGCACCGCCTCTTTATATATAGCTGAAACTCCAGTTACATATTCGGGTTTTTTCATTCTCCCCTCAATTTTTAGACTTTCAACTCCGGTTGAGACGATTTTATCCAGACCTGGTAGAGTAAAAAGCTCGGCGCAGCTTATAGGATAATCTCCTCCGATTGCTTTATTCTGAGGCTTTCCTTCCACCATAAGCTGATACCTCCATCTGCAGGGTTGAGCACAAGCTCCCCGATTCCCGCTTCTTCCGCTTACGAAACTACTAAAAAGGCATTTGCCAGAGTAAGAATAACAAAGAGCCCCGTGGATAAAGACTTCAACTCCAAGCTTTGTAGCTGCTACAATTTCCTTAAGTTCGCTTGTGGAAAGCTCTCGAGATAAAATTACCCTTGAAGCTCCGAGCTCTTCTACAAAGCGAACTCCGGCTTTGTTATGAATTGTCATTTGAGTACTAGCATGCAAGGGAAATTCAGGGTAGATTGTATTTAATAAGCTGAAAAGACCCGGATCTCTGAGAATTATTGCGTCAATTCCTGCAGCATAAGCCTGATCTATTATATCCAAAGCAGGCTGAAGTTCTTCTTCTTTTAGCGGAATATTAAATGCAAGATAAAGTCTAACCCCGCGGGAGTGGGCAAGTCTGATTGCTTTTTTGAGTTCTGGTTCTTTGAAGTTTTTTGCCCCCTGCCGGGCGTTAAACTCCCCTACCCCAAGATATACGGCGTCTGCCTTTCCTTTGAGAGCTCCAAGAAATGCCTCATAATCCCCGGCAGGAGCCAGAATTTCCGGGGATTTGTTTTTTCTGATCTTTTTATTCAAGTATGTTCAGCTCTTGGAATTTTGTGATTGTTTTTCTGTTTGAAAGAAAAGAAAGGGGATGATTGAGATGAATCTGAATCGGTTTAAGAGGGTCTTTCTATAAAAGAGGATGGTTTTCTGATTTTTTAGCCTAAGGAATCTAATTAGGAAAGGCTATATATTAAATATATATTTATTTTGATTTATTGGGAGGGGTTTTTGCCGTATCAGGAAAAGCTCCTGAAAAAAGCCCGGGAAAGATAGGAATGAATTCTACAATTAGGAAAGCAGACATCCATAATTTCAAAAATGAGCCTTTTTTCGGGCTGAATGGGTAAAAAGTATGAATTAATGAGAACTAATTAATACATAAATCTTAGAATGTCCATAAATTCTAAAAAAAGATCCTATTTGTAGAATTAGATATTAAGAATCCCGGGATATTTTTAATAAATAATACATAAAGGATATGGGGTATCCATAATTGTATGAGATATCCATAATTGTTTTGCTGTATTCATCGCATTTTAGCTTTCTATCTGATTTTTATATTTAATTCAGAATAAATTCTAAAAAAATCAGCATAAATTCGCCTCAATGAAGCTGCTAAAATCCAAAAAAATTCGGCGCCGGGAAAAACATATTGAATTTGTGGGAGCGCAGAGGATAGAGGTGATGGGGGGTCGGGGGAAGAGGAGAAAGGAGAAGAAAAATGAATTAAAAACAGGAAATAAAAGCTCTAAATCCTAAAGAAAAGATTTCTCTAAATTACTTGATAGAGATTTAAAAAGTTGAAAATAAAAACGGTTGAAAAAAAAAGTTGGAGAATTAGAATTTACTCCTCTCCAATCCATTCCCGTACCTTTTCCGGATTATTTTCAATCCACTTTGCAGCTGCCTCTTCAGGTTCCATGCCGTTTTCAATATCTACCATTACGGACTGGATATCTTCATGAGTCCAGTGAAATCGCTCAAGGATTCCATATAAATTAGGCATATCTGCCTGCAACCCTTTTCTTGCAAGGGTTTCCACATGATCTGCCTCACAAAAAACTCCTTTAGGATCTTTCAGTAACTTAAGCTCCCAGCGATTAAAAGCCCAATGAGGGTGCCACAAGGTTACAACAATAGGTTCTCCAGCATCCATAGCTTTTTTTAAGGAAGCAATCATTGCTGCATTACTGCTTGCAATAAGCTCCATATCAAGTCCATACTCTTCAACTGCAGTCTCAGCCATATCCATCGTACCTGAGCCAGGATCAATGCCAATTATTTTGCCGTCGAATTTGTCTTTATTGGCATTGAGATCTCCAATTGAGTTAATTTCTTCCATTTGTGCAGGAACAACAAAACCTATGGGACAATTTTCAAGGTTTGTTCCAACTGAATCGACCTTGTCTTCATAGAGATTCCAGTAATGAACCTGGGTTTTTGGAAGCCAAGCAGAAACCGTAAAATCAAAGTTACTGCTTGCAAGTCCCTGATAAAGTGGACCCGCATCAACATGCATGATTTCTACATTTTCATAGCCTGCCTGCTGAAGAACCTGCTGAATAACATTAGTGCTTGCAATTTCAGTTTCCCAGAGAACATAGCCAATCGTTATTTCTTCTTCAAATTCGGAAACCTCCCCCTTAGCTTCATTTTCTGTTTTTTCAGCACAACCTACCCCAAAAAGGCAGATGCCAAGTACAAGACCTATTATTAAGACCGAACTTATTTTTTTTCCATAAAATTTATTCAAATTACCTATAGTATCTATTTTCAAAATATCTACGACCAATATTTTTGCTTTTATACCTGAATTAAGAAAAAATGATATGGAGAAGAAATATTACTCCTCTCCAATCCATTCCTGTACCCTATCAGGATTATTTTCAATCCACTTTGCAGCTGCCTCCTCTGGAGCTGTGCCGTTTTCAATATCCATCATAATGCTCTCAATCTCTTCATGGCTCCAATCAAACCTTTCAATAATACCATAGAGTCTGGGCATATCTTCTTTTAGACCCATTCTTGCAAGAGTTTCAACATTATCTTCTTTTCCGTAAATGCCTTTTGGATCCTCAAGATATTTAAGATCCCAACGCTCAAAAGCCCAATGAGGGCTCCAAAGCGTTACAACAATTGGTTCCTTTGATTCAATAGCGGATTTAAGCGCTGCAAGCATTCCCGCATTGCTGCTTGCAGTAAGCTCCATATCCAAACCGTACTCAGCTATTGCGGTTTCAGTAAGGTCCATAACTCCAGCCCCTGGATCAATCCCAATAATTTCCCCCTCAAAAAGCTCTTTATTGGCATTGAGCTCTTCAATAGAAGAAACCTCCACATAGGGGGGAACTACAAGTCCTATAGGACAACCTTTAAGGTTTACTCCAACTGGATCAATTTGGTCTCCATACTTCTTCCAGTAATGAATCTGCGTTTGGGGGAGCCAAGCCGAAGTTGTAAAATCAAATTCGCCTTTTGCAAGCCCATGGTAAAGAGGACCTACATCAACATGCATGATTTCTACATTTTTATAGCCTGCCTGTTGAAGAACCTGCTGAATAACGTTGGTACTTGCAATTTCTCCGTCCCAAAGGACATAACCAATCGTTATTTCGTCCTCATATTCGGATCCAGAACCTGCATCAGGAGGTCCACCTCCGGCTTTAGAATCATTTTTGTCGGCACAGCCTGCTCCAAAAAGGCAGATGCCAAGTACAAAACTTACTATTAAAATAGAGCCTATTTTTTTTCCAAAATTATTTTTCAAATTACCTATAGTATCTATTTTCAAAATACCTACGACCAATATTTTTGCTTTTATACCTGAGAAAGAATTAAGAATAGATTTAGGAAGGAGTAAAAATATTACTCCTCTCCAATCCATTCCTGTACTTTATCAGGATTATTTTCAATCCACTTTGCAGCTGCTTCATCAGGAGCTGTATCATTTTCAATATCCATCATAACGCTCTCAATATCCTCATGGTTCCACTCAAACCTCTCAAGAATGCTATAAAGCTTGGGCATATCTTCTTTCAGCCCTTTCCTTGCAAGGGTTTCAGCATTATCGCTTTTTCCGTAAACTCCTTTTGGGTCTTCAAGATACTCAAGATCCCAGCGGTTGAAAGCCCAATGAGGACTCCAAAGCGTTACAACAACTGGTTCTTTTGACTCAATAGCTAATTCAAGCGCTGCAGCCATTCCCATATTGCTGCTTGCAGTAAGCTCCATGTCCAAACCGTATTCGTCTATTGCGGTTTCAGTAAGGTCCATAACTCCAGCTCCTGGATCAATCCCAATAATTTCCCCTTCAAAAAGTTCTTTATTGGCATTGAGCTCTTCAATAGAGGAAACCTCTACATAGGGGGGAACTACAAGCCCA
>Ga0265294_10002686_pt1 | contig 23221 bp, 12 predicted proteins | sample MunlanPumphouse3_FD_192504 | JGI IMG/M metagenome (GOLD analysis project Ga0265294, IMG submission 192504) | Groundwater microbial communities from a municipal landfill in Southern Ontario, Canada - Pumphouse #3 | ecosystem: Environmental > Aquatic > Deep subsurface > Groundwater | place... | reverse complement strand
ATCTGTTTGCGACCAGCATCTGTATTTATAACTCTATTGTTAGGATTCCAATGCTGATTTGGTGTTGTTGAAAATCCGGTTTCTATATATCCTGATGTCGGATCTTCAATTGTTTTTCCGTTTTCCATCAAGAACGCGTCAACAACACGCTGGGTTGGACCTACTCCTCCCAAGTTATTTGGACCTGGTGAAGCATGAATCATCCAAGCTTCTGTATTATAGGCACCATATGCTCCAAAAATAATTTCACTATTCCATTTTTTCAGTTGTACATCAACTAATGATTTATATGGATTAAAAGCTCCTCCACCATCTTCATTATTTCTATACAAACGAAGTTTTGCATCAGGATTATTTTCAGATATTTTAATAACTTCAAGACTTGCTTCTGCGGCTCTTTTCCATTTATTTTCATCGTAAGATGTGTTAACTAACGGTGTTCCATCAAGGTTTTTAAAGTCAGTGTAGTCTTTATTACCATTCCATTGAGGACTAGCTGCATATGTAAGTACTATCGCCTTTACCGATTTACAAATTATTTTGTTTGGTTTTCCTATCATATTTTGATCATTCCACCAATGAAGTGGTAGATCCTTTTCAGCAGAATCCATCATTTCAACAATATATTCAACACACTCATCAAAAGGAGCACGAGCCATATTAACAAAATCAGCTTCATTGCCTTGTTGCTCTTTTAGTAATACAATAGGTCCGTATTGACGAAGTAATAACCAATAATAGTATCCTCGTAGAAATCTCACTTCAGCTTTGTATTGAGTCTTTAAAGCGTCACTTAACTCACCGTTTTTATCAACATTGTTCTCAAAAACATAAGAAGCTCTAATTGCTCTATACCAAAGTGCATATTTATTATAAAAACCTGAAGATGGTGTCCAATTACCTAAATTTATAGGATATGTGTTATATACAGTCCAAGTTAAATCAATCTCATCAGATAATCCTAACCAAGGATCATCTTGGTGCAAATTGTGTAATGGTATTGCTGCGTAAACATTGGCAAGGTATCCTTCAGTTTCCTTTCTTGAACTCCAAACCATATCATCTGTTTTCATGTCATCAGGCAATTTTTCTAAAAAGTCAGTACAACCCGAAAAGACAATCAGTAGAAATATAAATAAACTTAATATATATTTTTTCATTATTCTTTATTATTAAAATGTTGTTCTAATACCAAAATTGAATTTTCTAGGGATTGGATATTTGTTTCCATTAGGTGAGCCTGTTTCAGGATCCCACATTTTCCATGGTGAAAACAAAGCAACGTTAGTAGCTAAAACATGTATTCTTAATGAACTAAGGCCCATAAAGGATATATGTTTCTTTTTAAAGCTATAACCTAATTCAATATCAGCTAGTCTTAGTAAACTTCCATCATAAATATTGCGTGTAGAACTCTGCCAGTTATTAGTTGATCTTCCATCTGAGTGTCTGGGATAAAATGCATTTGGATCTGGATTTTCAACTGTCCATCTATCCAATGCTTTTTCAAATACGTTTCCTTTACCTACACCTTCACTAAAAGGTATAAATGTAGATCCTCCCAATGCATATGTAACTCTAGATTGTCCTCGGAAAAATACTCCAAAATCAATTTCTTTCCACATAAGTTGTGTTCCAAATCCATAAATAATTTCAGGTACATTCGAATATCCTATTGCTGTCTCATCATCCGCATCTACTACTCCGTCATCATTAATGTCTTTATACTTCACATCTCCTGGACGAACAACTCCAAATTTTTGTTCTGGACTATTATCAATTTCATTTTGATCAGCAAACAAACCTTCTGCAATTAATCCAAATTGTTGTCCAAGTGGATGACCGGTTCTCATACGGTATGCATAATCCATTTGTGGTTCATCCATTTCAATAATCTTGTTACGAGTAAAGGCAAAGTTACCATAGAACCTATAAAAAAGCTTGTTAATATTTTTATTAAATTCAACTGTTGTTTCTATACCTTGATTTTCCATGATTCCCATATTCGCATAAGGATTTTGATTAAAACCTGCAATTGCTGGTAATGATCCACGCTGTATTAAAATATCTGATCTTTTTTCTTGAAAATAATCAACATCCATGGTAAAAGCATTATCTAATAAACCAAGTTCAAAACCTATGTTCTTTTTCAATCCTTTTTCCCATGTCAAGTTGGAAACACCAACTTGAGCTTCTCCAACACCGCCTACAGAAGTTGGGTTAAAACCAAATGCATAACCACCTAGACCACCACCCCATGTAGATAAATAACCATATCTGAGGTTGTTAGGAAGTGCATCTGAACCAACTAAACCAAGAGATGCTCTAAATTTCAATAGACTTATTTTATTAACATCCCAAAATGGTTCATTAGAAATAAGGTAACCAATTGCACCTGCAGGAAACAAACCATAACGTTTATCACTTGGGAAATTTTCAGATCCATTATAACCAATATTGAATTCTCCAAAGTAAGTATCTTTAAAAGCATATGTTCCTCTAAATGCAACACCCTGTTTTCTATAAGGAAGTGCCATAATAGAACTACCTGCTGTTCCATTTATAAAGTCGCGTTGATAATACATGAACATTCCCCCAACGCGATGTTCTGTGTTGAATAACTTGTCGTAGTTTAATTGCGCTTTTGATTCAATCGCTCTATTTGAGCCAGCATCTCTAGAATATCCAAGGAACTCTTGTCCCATGTCAATCTCTTTAACAATTAGATCACCAGTTTCATCATCAACACCGTCAACAGCATAAGTTGTTGCATTCTTATTCCTTCGTTGATATGTATTACTATTAGAGTCAAAAGAGAAAAAAGCTTTAAAATTCAATCCATCTAATAACATAGAAAGATCTTGATTTAAAATAAACTGACTCATTATTTCTGTATTGAATCGTGTATTATAACCAGACCCATGTAAACGTTCTGCTGGATTTGCTTCTCCCACTTGGCTAGGTGCACCCCAGCCCCATTCAACTGTACCATCAGGTTTTCTTCCAATAGGTAGACGAACCGGATTTGACAGTGGTGTTGCTAAATATGACCAATAAAACAATTCATCTGAAGGGCTTCCAAAATAAGTAGAATAAAGTGTTCTAGATCCCACCCCTGGTTCATGAATATCTGTTAGATTAGCACCTAACTCTAGATTTACAATTGTTGATTTTGTAACTGTAATATCAATATTTGATCTGAAATTGTATCTTTTTAGATTAATATTTGTTTTATAATCATTCAACCCATAGTCTTTTAAGTTACCTTGATCTTGCATAAAACCACCACTTATAAAATATCGGGCTCTTTCTCCACCACCTCTAATAGTGACATTCGCATTGGAATTGTTAGACCAATCTTTGAAAATTTGATCAAACCAGTTAACATTGGGGTATAAGAAACGGTTAACACCTCTTTCTAAGTAATCAATATATTCTTCGGTATAATTTTCTCTACCTGCTGCTTCGTTGTAAAGTCTAGCATAGTCAGTACCTCCAACAAACTTAGGCATGTTGGGCAAATCAGACATCCCTGATTCGAGTTTAAGCTCAACTACAGGTTTTTGTGCAACCCCTTTACGAGTAGTAACTAAAACAACCCCATTGGCAGCTCTAACTCCATAAACAGCAGTTGCTGATGCATCTTTCAAAATGGATATAGATTCAACTTCTTCAATTGCGATATTAGACATGTCTCTTTCAACTCCGTCCACTAAAATAAGAGGACTTTTGTTTGCACCTAAGGTAGCAATACCTCGTACCCAAAAAGATGCGTTATCATATCCAGGTTCACCTGATCTTTGAACAATTGTAGCACCTGCAATTTTACCTGACAATGCAGATACTAATGAACGTTGTGGAATATCAAGAGCTTCTGTTTTAATGGAAGAAATAGATCCAATAACACTAGCTTTTCTTTGAGACCCCATACCTACTACAACAGCTTCTTCAAGCATTGTTGTAGCTTCACCAAGTGTGACATCGATAGCCAATCTGCTACCAACTTCTATTGTTTGGTCTTCGAAACCAATATAAGAGAATCTTAACACATTCCCTTTTACTGCATCAATAACATAATAGCCATCAATATCAGTAACTACCCCTTTTGAAGTTCCATCAATCATGACGTTTGCTCCTGGAAGAGGCTGCCCAGTTTGATCAGTTACTTTCCCTCTTATCTGCAAAGTACCATCTTGGCTACTTTCCAGTGTGTTTTCATTAATTTTTGTAGTTGCTTGAGTTGTTGTACAAACAATCAAAAATAATAACAAAAACGATAGTTTGAATAAACTTTTGAATAAACTCTTTTTCATCTTTTCATTTTTTTGTATTTATAAATTTAAAAAACAATGTATATATAGATATTTTAATCAACATCCTTAATGCTAGTTATTTTTAATCCATTTTTTCTTTTATATTTCATAATCCTTCTACAATTTGATTAAAGTAATCTATAGATTCCTTTATTTCCGGTAAATTATTTTCCCAATTTGCCTCATATTCAATTGTGAAGTATCCTTTGAAGTTCTGACGTTTTAGTTCTTCAAGCATTCCTTTTACATTCAAAACACCTTTACCCCAAACAACATCTTCTAATTTACCAGTTGCTTCTTCCGGTGCAATATCCTTGAAATGAAGGGCTATTAACCTTCCATCAAGCTTTTGGAGTGAAGATATTGGTTCTTCATTCATCCTCTTAAAATGCCCTACATCGGCACTAGAACCCAACAGTTCACTTCTGTTTCCAATATGTTCCAACAAGATTTCTGGTTTCCAATATGATGCTTCATTTGGATGATTATGTGTGGCTACTTTAATTCCGTACTGTTGAGCAAGTTTTTCAACCACATCCCAATCTTCTCTTGCTGGTTCTGCACTGATAAATTCCATTCCCATATCTTTAGCAAAAGGAAATACCATACTCCATTCATCTCTGGTGGCTGTCCATACTCCAGATGAAACTATCTTCACGCCTTTGGATTTAGCCAACTCTTTTAGCTGCTCCTGTTGCTCTACTGTCAAATTATATCCGAAAGTAGCATCACCAAATTCAGGTCCCATTTTCTGACCGGGATAAATCTCAATAAATTTTAATCCTAGTTGGGCTGTTTTATCCAATGCTTCGGGTACTGTGAAGAGATGGAAAGTATAAGATTGCATAGAAAGGTTCCATCCTTTTTTCTCGGCCGCTGTCTTTTTTGATGTAGTACAGCTGAAAAACATCAGCAGTGCCGAAATCATAAATATTAAATTAATTGTTTTTCTCATTAGTTATCTATTTTAAATTTTTGGCATTTCAGGTAAAGTAAATCCATTGTGATAGGTGTGTTTAATCCATTCGTTTGCCATGTCAAGAGCATTAAATTCTGCAAATCGGCGGTCGAATTTAGGATCACCATCTATTACCGAATAATCATCAACTGTAACTATTTTTATTTTATCAGTAGGTGAAATATTCGTGAATTTCATATTCTCTCCATCCCATTTCAACTCACGATGTAGACCCTGCAGACCGGATAATCTGGTAGCCAGCACACCCATAACAACCATTTCGTTGAAAGGACCTGAAAATTGGAAATTAGATGATGACTCTATTCTATTTTCAGGCGATTCTTTAGCAGCTCTAATCCAGTCTTGTTCGTGTGCATTGGTTGACCATATATTTCCATTACCACCCGCAATACGTGGAAGCGTTGGTTCTGGTTGTTTAAAGTATTCCATTCTGGAAATAGGAAGTAATGTTAAATTCATTCCGTAACAACCGGTCATAATTTTACCTTTAGTGCCCACAAGGATTATTCCTCCATCAGGATCACCCATCATCTCTCCATCCTTCAACTCTTCAGGTCTGTCAGGTACCAAGCCTCCATCATACCAATGAACTGTTAACTCCGGCATACTCACATTTCCTTTTGCAGGACGAGCAGGAAACTTATAAGTAACTTTTTGAGCCTGTGGAGGAGAGTAAAGATTAGAAATTGTTGAATTAGCAGATACACTTATAGGATATTTAAGATCTAGAGCCCAATATAATGGGTCCATAATATGGCATGCCATATCACCTAAAGCTCCTGTACCAAAATCCCAGAAACCTCTCCAGTTCCATGGAGTATATGCAGGATCGTAAGCACGCTTTTTAGCCGGACCGATAAATAAATCCCAATCGAGAGTAGAAGGAACGGCCATACCACCTTTTGGCTCAGACAAACCCTGAGGCCATATAGGACGGTCGGTCCAACAGTGTGCCTCGTAAACATCTCCTATAATACCCGACTGAACCCATTCTGCTAATTGACGACACCAATCAAAAGAATTGCCCTGGTTACCCATTTGGGTTGCAACTTTATATTTCTTAGCCAGATTTGTAAGAAGGCGAGATTCATATACACTGTGAGACAGTGGTTTCTGTACATATGTGTGTTTACCCAATGTAATTGCATGTGCTGCTACTCCGGCGTGTGTGTGGTCGGGGGTGGCAACCATAATTGCATCTATGGATTTACCCATTTTGTCAAACATTTCTCTCCAGTCCTTAAACTGTTTTGCTTGTGGATAATCTTTGAAGGTCTTGCCTGCATATCTCCAATCTATATCACATAAGGCAACTATATTTTCAGTCTTCATATTGGACAGATTACGACGACCCATACCGCCTACTCCAATACCGGCAATATTCAGTTTATCACTTGGGGCGGTGTAGCCTCCCGCTTTACCTAATATAGTGCTGGGAACTATGGTTAAACCTGCGGCTCCCATTGCTGCTTTTTTTAAAAAATCTCTACGTGTTGACATGATTCTAGTTTTATTTAATAAATGACCATTTTGTTTCAATACCTTGTTTAACTAATTCGCTTTGAAAATCAGTTAATAGATTTTTGTTTTCTCTCACTGCTCTTGGAATTGTCTTCTTTTTTAATGCAAAGTTTATTAACATTCCCGCTGCTTCACCTATACTCCATTCAACCGGATGTAGGCGATAACATCCATTCGTAATATGCGTTGTTCCAATATTCTTGTTTGCTGGTATCAAATTATTAACTCTCTGAGGCAATAAAGCACCCAACGGTATTTGGAATGGAAGTGATGAAAAATCTATATAATTATTTTTACCAGCACTAGGGTGCAAATCAATATGATAATAACCAATACCAACACTATCATAAAATTGTGCTGCAATCTTACCCTCTTCTGGTCCCGCAACTAATTTCCTGTTTTCAGAACCTACATGTTCTTCTAAAATTGTAAAATCTGCTTTTATTCTCCTTGATTCGCGTATATATGGATATTTTGCCATCCCGTCTTCAGTGCCCATTACATCACCTCTCAATCTCAATCCCGACCAACCAATGCCGCCATCTGGTCGGGGTGCGCTAGTCTGCAACCAATACAAAAGAGACAGATTAAGTTGCTTTGCAGCATCCACATGTTTCTTGAATTCTTTCTCAGAAACATCAAGAACATTTCCAAGGAAATAGTCATTCTGAGGCCAGTTAACAATAGTTATATCTCCATTGTACGTACCTTTTACAAAATTTTTCCTGTTAATTAATTTCCTGTAATTCCATAAATTAAGGGAATCTTCTGTAGCGTTACCCTCAGGATGAAACCCTAACGCCTTAGGAACTAAAGTAGAAGGATTTGAATATGTTAAATCAAGTAATCTCCCCGACCATGCAGGTGTAAGATCAGGAACATAATTCTTCCAGAAATCATAGTTATCAGGTTTATCAATTGTATTATTCACATCTGGTTGATAATCCATTGCAAAACAAAGCGTAAAGGCCTGATTGTTTTTAGGTTCATGTTTTTGAGCAGCATGAATCTCTTTAGTATCAGATTTAGCCTCAGCACCGGTAATATATTCAGTACCAGTCAACGGAAGCAAGTCGCCACATTCAGTAGCATCTACAAAATAAGGTGCAGTTAAAACAATTGAATCGCCTGATTTTGTATTAACTACCTCTAGATGCTTAACTGAATCACCAACAACATCTGCTTTTCTGATTTTATAATCTGTAAGTATTATTAATTTACCTGTACTTGTATATGGTGCAAATATCTCATTTAATACTGCAACAGCAACTTTTGGTTCATGACATATACGTGATACTGATCCATCACCCGGATTTAAATACTCCCTTGCTTTAGCATCATCAGTTAAAGGATAATTCCTTTTATAATAATTTCGAACTCTATTTCTATAATCTCTATAAGAAGCAGGAGCACCTTCTGTTTCAATCCATTGATGTTCATCTGGTGGTACACCTTGCTGTGATATCTGACCACCAATCCAGTCTGTTTCTTCTGTTAATATAACATTAAGACCATTCCTACAAGCAGCTATAGCTGTTGCGCATCCTCCTAGTCCTCCGCCAATTATAACTACATCTGCGGCAAATTCTTTAGTAATTCCTCCTTTTTTACGAGATGATTTACCTAACTTTTGTACACCTTTACTTCCTTCCAACATTACTGAACCACCCAATAATGCTGAGTATGTTATAAAATTTCTTCTATTCATATCTACTGATTATCTGATTTCATCTATTAAAATCTCCTTTTTAGCTTCTATTTTTTCAAGTGTTTTCCAGCACTGAAACAAACCACGCGGTACATGGAAACAACCTTTCCATTTGCCACCTTTAAGATCCAGCAATACTTCACCCTGGCGGTTAAGATAGCCCCACCACTCAGCATATTCAGGATCTTTAAAATGACTCCATGTGTAATCGTGTATTTTTTTGTACCAACTCAAACACTCTTCTGAACCTGTAAGTTGGTATCCTTTAAGTAGGGAAATAAGCGTTTCAACGTGTACCCACCATAGCTTTTGATCCCACTCCAGTTCGTGGCGTGGATGTCCTAGTCGGTCCATGAAATAGAATATACCTCCATACTGTTTGTCCCAGCCATATTCTACCATCTTAAGAGTAGTGGTAACAGCTTTTTCAATTAATTCGGGACGACCAAGTCGTTCTCCCAAATCCATTATAAACCACATGGCCTCTATTGCATGACCTGGATTTACCAATCTACCATCGAAAGTGTCGGAGAGTGAACCGTCGGTATTTATATTCTCCACAATTATTCCTCCCAACTCCGGACGCAGGAATACATCCATTACCTCATGGATGCAGTTCTCCATTGTTTGTTTGAGGAAATCCTTGTCCAAAAGATATTCAATTTCCAGTGACAGGTTGCAAAGTATCATAGGTAAGGCAAAGTTTTTAAGATTGCGCGTACCCGGATAAGCCTTGTTCCATTTCCCTTTTGGGTTAGAAGTCTTGGAAAGGATAATGTCAAATGTTTTCTTTGCAATATCAGCATATTCCTCGTTACCGGTAGCCAGACTCAATTGCCCGAAAGCCATAGTTGCAAAGGTGTATGAGAAGATATTGTACGGTTCAACCAGCGGATTACCTTCTCTGTCTAGAGAAAAATACCAGTTGTAATTACCGTCATGACCATACTTTTTCAAAAACTCGCCACCTTGAATGGCACAGTCCAGCCACTCCTGTCTTTTTTCCACCTTATTATATAGCATGGAAAACATCCACACCTGACGACCTTGTAACCAAATAAACTTATCGGTATCAAAAACATCGCCTTTGCGATCGAGACATGTGAAGTAACCGCCAAATTCCCTATCCTGTGACTTTTGAAGCCAGAATGGGATTACATTGTCCAGAAGTTCCTCTTTATAAAGGTTCTCTAATTTTTTAAAATCCATGATAATATATTTTTTCTTTATTTTTTTATTTAAGTTTCTTAAGCCAAAAACGTTCAATCTCTTCAAGTGATTTACCTGTTGTTTCAGGCATTAATTTCCAAACTATGAACATATATGGTAAACACATAACAGCAAATACAAAGAAAGTACCAGCCGGAGTTAGTGATTCAAGCATCCAAGGAGTAAGTTGGCCAATTAAATATGTACCTATCCACAAGGATAGAGTAGCTATTGACATAGCAAGTCCACGTATTCTGGTTGGATACATCTCTGAAAGGAAAACAAATATTACTGCACTTATGGAAATTGCCGTAAAGAAAATGTAAGCTAAAAAACAAAATAACAAGAAGATGCTGGACAAACCAAGCATAGCTCCATTAATAAAATAGAAGCCAATGAATGATAGTGATATAATCATTCCGATAACTCCAAAATAAACCAATTTTTTACGTCCAACCTTGTCGATTATAAGAAGAGCAATAACTGTCGTAAGCATATTAACTATTCCTATAAGGGATTGATAAAAAAGAGAATCACCACTTGATAAACCGCTTGATTCAAAAATAGATGGTCCGTAATACAGAACAGCATTTACTCCCATAAATTGACCAAGAATGGCGATTGCAGATCCAATAATTACGGCTTTTCTAAATCCAGGCTTAAATAGTACTTTCCAATCGGAAGATATTTCTTTTTGAGCAAGTAACAGTGATTTTGTTTCTGCAATTTGAAATAATATATCTTCTTTTTTTATGATAATTTTAGAATAAATATTAAATGCTCTGTTTTCTTTTTGTTTGACAATCAACCAACGGGGACTTTCAGGAATAAGAAAAATAACCATGAAAAATAATAGGGAAGGGATTGTTTCAGCTCCCAGCATGCCACGCCATGATTCAATTCCAAATATTTTATATATAATCAAATCCGAAGAGTAGAAATTCTCTGATAATTTTAATAAGAAGAAATTTACTAAATATGCTGCCAAAAAACCAATCGTTACAGCTAATTGATATAAAGAGACAAGTCTGCCACGATGTGATGCAGGAGAAATTTCAGAAATATACAGTGGACAAACTACGGAAACAATACCAATTCCACCTCCACCAACCATTCGCCAAAAAACTAGTTGGTTCAAGCTGTTTGATAAAGCACAACCAATTGCTGATAAAAGGAAAAAAGCCGCTGAAATAATCATTGTCCATTTCCTGCCAATTGAGTCACTAAGTTTACCGGCGAAAATTACACCAATGATTGAACCAAGAAGCGCGCAACCAACATACCAACCACTTTGGACAGAGTTAAGAGCAAATTGTTCGGTAACAATTGAAATTGTACCCGAAATAACCGCGGTATCGTAACCAAATAATAGTCCACCTAATGCTGCTACTAATGAAATAAAGGCTATATAGCCCATGTTGACTGTTTTATTCATTTATTTAGACTTTAAAAAAGTAAACTTTTATTCGATTCTTTATTATTGAATCATTTAAATTAAGACTTTTAATATGTAAAAGAATTTAAAATATGTTCTTTAAATTAGGATTTATAGAAATAGCCTTTGTCTTTTATGCAAATATATGGTTTAATCTCTAAAAAATGCACTTTATAAATTTAAAGATTTAATATTTTATATACAAAAATAAAATAATTTAAATAGAGAGGTGCTGTGATAAATGATATATAAACTATACTATATGATATTTAATTATTCAAAATCTTTTTTAAAAAGTGATAATTTCTCACTAGTGTCCACTTAAAAACATTAACATTTAATATATTTGTTTGAAAACATGATGTTTACGAGCAAAATATTATGTCCACGATTTGAATGGCTAACTTTGCATCCAATCACCAAAAACGGACACAGATGCTTAGTGGGAAATATATATTTGCTCAACTAATAGAGTTTCTTCTTCAGAAATACTTTCAAAGACTTGTTATGAAATACGAAGGAGATAAATACGTAAAACATTTCACTTGTTGGAATCAGTTGCTTGTCATGATGTTTGGACAACTCTCTAACCGGGATAGTCTTTGTGATTTGATTAGCATAATATCGGCACACTCCAATAAAACCTATCATCTTGGCTTTTGAAAGAATGTAACGAGAAGTAATCTCTCCAAAATGAACGAAAGATGGGAAACGAAAATATTTGAAGACTTTGCTTATCGTATGATAGAGATCGCCCGAATAAAACGGATTACCAAAGACTTTGAAGTTGAAGGGCACGTTTATACCTTCGATTCTACGACTATTGATTTGTGTCTGAATGTTTTCTGGTGGGCAAAGTTTCGGCGCGCGAAAGCTGGAGTTAAAATGCATACGCTTTTCGATGTTGAAACACAAATACCTGCATTCATTCATATCACTGAAGCCAAAGTGCACGATGTGAATGCCATGGATGCAATTCCTTATGAAACAGGTGCATATTATCTATTTGACCGTGGATATTTTGATTTGAAAAGACTTTATCATATTGACCAGATTAATGCATATTTTGTCATACGTGAAAAGAGCAGACTGAATTATGAAGTTGTAAAGGACATCGATACCAAACACAATCAGGGAGGTAAACTTTGTGACCAATTGATAAGACTGACAGGCTATGCTTCTATCAAGAAGTATCCTGACGAGCTGCGTAGAATTGTATTTTACACTGAAACGCTGAACCGGACCTTTGTCTATCTGACCAATAATATAGTGCATCGCTTCTGGATAAGACTCCAATTGATGACCTCTTTACAAAAGAGCCTGTTGATGTGATTAATGATGGACAATTAAGTCTTAATTTCTTTTAGTGGACACTAGTGATAATCTCTCATAAACAAATTAACTCTGATCTCATTTTTTGTTATTAAACAGGTTAATATTTGTGAATCATTAAAATTGTTGTGCATCTTTAAGGTAATGATAAAAAAAGTTGCAGGTTGGAGCACATATTAGTGCTCCAACCTGCAATAAAGGTTAATTGAAAAAGTAACTTATAAAGTTAAAAAGTAACCCCTAACCAAGTGCTTGACCTTAAGTCTTTGCAGTGTGATAGGAATTCAGTTGTTCCATTATCAATATCATTATAATCTGAAAAAGCTGCACCAAAACGAATTCCATTATTATTGAAATTGCTCAGTTTTGCTTTGGGAATAGTTATTGAAAGCGCATATCCATCTACTGATGGTTCTGCAGTAACAACAATGCCTCCCGAAGCAGCAGATTTCCACTGTCCTTCTTTTCCGTCCCAACGAGCGACTTCTCCCTCTGAGGAAACCCAGAATTTTGAAATACCCGCATCTACATCAAGTATAGAAAGATTTGGAGCATCGATATAAAAATAGAGACCATCACCTTTTTGTGTTCCTGAAGGTGCTGCAATTTGTGTTATATCTGTAGCTTTTGCGCTAATATATAGATTAGTTGCATCAATTCCCAATCCAATTTTTACATTTGACTCCGATAATCCTCCAATAAATAATGGATATTCAGTAATATCACTATTTTTTACTGAGATGTCATTGAATAAATGTCCTTTAATTGACCAAGGAGATATCTTAATTTTATCAGAACTGTTAAAGTTCGTAGATGTTAATGCAACAACAGTTGAATCATTAAATTTCATCAATGAACTACGAATGGCTTTTACATCTGTAGGGAATGGGAAAGGACGATTTGCATTCGCAAAGTTTTCTGCTTTGTTCTTGCTTGTCGCTACCTCCATTGTATTCATATCTTTCATGCGACCCTCATCTGTATCATAAGCCAATAACGACTCATTATTTGATAATGCTATCAGATATGGATTACCCATAAAATATTTTTCGGGTAAAATTGCATAGAAAGCATAATTGCGTTCAGGTGTATCTCCATTAATCGCATATGGCCAATTAGAACTAATAGGCGATCTTAAAATAAACGGTTTAAATGTTACATTTTTATTGTCCCCAATAGCTACAACTATTTCTTCACCAACTATTTCGGCAGAAGGACTGTTGTTGTGTCTGTTTGATCTGGATGCAATAACTTTAGCTCCTTCCCAATGAGAATCAGCACCGTCGGGACCATACTCTGTTAATTTACTCGACCATGTAGTTCCGTAATCTGTTGAGGTGATTAATTCAATTCTTTGTTCTTTAACAGTAGGTAGTAAAGCCGTAGAACTCATCATTTTAAGTGAAATGGCTTCACTTCCGTTTGTAAAGTAAAGTTGAATGTCTCCATTAGGGAGTTTCAACAAATCAGGATTTTCGCACCCTAGATTATTATATACCTCATTTACAGGTCCCAAAACCGTTCCATTGCTGGTTATGCGTCTTGTTAGTATTGCAGCAGGAAATTCTACAATCACATCCGGGTCAAGATTTGTGAGAATATATTTATACCTGACCGCACAAGCTGCCAGCAATTCGCCATTATCAAGCATGGTAATGGTTGGTTGTGTCATCAAGTGTTGATAAGTGATTTTTTGTTCTCCGTCCATACCTTGATGTGAAGCAAGTGGAAACAAAACAGCCGGTTGCGACCAAGTGTCACCATTGTCTTGGCTGACAATCCAATAAATAACGCCTTCTGATTCAAACAGTGTTGCAAGTTTTGATTCATTCAAACGTATCATTTCAGGTGAGTTACCGGCAGTTGCTAATTGTCCAAGTGAACTATAATCCCAGGCAATACGCATTCCACTGACCGGAGTCACTTTAATGGGTTTGTATGAATTATCAATAACAGGATCTATCGGCTCATCTTTATCTGAACACGCTGTAAAAAATGCCAATAACGCTATTATCAGATATATTCCTTTTTTGAAAATCTTAAATGTCTTCATTTTAATATTCATTTGAAAGTTATTTAATCATTACGCGTTTTACACAAGCGTACATCGGCAATGTATATTACTACTTCTTTATCTTTATCGTAACTCCAGTTAACTCCATCCTCGTGCCCGAAATTAAAAACATACACACGATTACGGCGGTTTGAAGTATCATCACCATTATTATTACTCATATCAATGGTATATTCATGCCATGTGTTTTGAATTTCAGCGTCAGTAACAGAAGAGTTACGACCGGCATCCCAGCCTTCTTGTCCATAATCACTGTTCTGTCCAAAGCTCCACAAACTGTTCATTGGTCTAATCCAGGGAGAGCGGAAAACATGTCGGTTATTACCTCCTACATTTGTTACCAAAGATTTATCGTTTCCAAAAAACATTTTGAATTTCAAATAAGGATATCGTTTGTTGTCAAAACGCCATTGTCTTGGCAAAGCAAAGAAAAATGAGGGTCTATATTTAATTACAACTCCGCGATAAATATTTTTTCCGTCATTTTGAATCAGTTGATCTAAATGTAGATTAGCTGGTTGTCCGTTAACCTTATCGTTGTTTGGATCAAATTTACCGATATCGGTAAGTCCTTCTCGAGGAAGAAAATCACCTGAATATGTCATTCTCATTTCCCAGGCACCAAGGTCTTGAACACCTCCATTTGCAAAAAACTGTGGTTCAACAAATACTCTGTTCGGGAAAAACGGATGATCATTTGTAAGTAATTCAACAATACCTGATTCTACATAAGGAGCAAGAAAAGCATCAAAATTAAGTCCCATCGATTTAGGAATATATTTTATATGTTTAATTTGTCCTGCTTCAATCAAATCTTTCAATGTTTGAAGACTTTCAGGTGTTTTAATTACTGCAGGTTTATCTACCGGCGACATGAATTCCTGCCATGAGCCACCTCCCACATAAGATGTTATACTATTACGTGCATACGTAAGCGTTTCAAGTGTGTTGGGAATACCTTTTCCTGTAAGGTTTAAAGTGGAGACATTTGGAAAGAAAAACAAATCGGCAAAAGTACTCATGTTCATAGGATATGTCAACGTCGTAACATTTTCAACATCTTTTGTAGTAAACTTGGTAATACCATTTGCTCGTAAAATAGAAAGTTCCTGAGGAATAAATTGCTGATCAGGTGTTGGCATTTGAACAATATACGGTTTTTCAACAAAAATTGTATCCAAAAGTTTTTTTCCGTTTTCAAGTATAGGAAGAACCTTATATTGCATTTTGAAAGTTACGTCATTACCTGAAGGTAAATTACCGCAATAAAGACGGGGACTTTTTGCAAGTGATCCCGAGATAGTATCCATACTCTGGTTTGTATACTTATACAACATTCCATGATATTCCATCATGATTGTATTTAAACCTGTAGGCCATTCCATGATCAAAGCATTTGGAGCAATTGAAGCAGAAGGTGACGGAATACCTTGTTTTAAAACGTTAGCGTCGAATGAGGTATACGGAACAACAGAGATTTCCTGAGGAGTAGATTTATAACCAAATTTATCTTCAGTATAGATCTTAAATCTATAAACACGAGGTTCTGTTAATCCTGTAATGTTTACATAGGAGCAAACACTATCAAATTCAATAATTGTGGGATCTGGATAATCTTCGTCGTAAATTACAACTGTTTTTGACGCCTTTCCCAAATCCATTTTGCTTGCCGGAATACGACCATCTTTGCGAAGGTCGATTTCAACGCGCTCATACCCAATTGTTGCAAAGCAAGTATCAAATGTTGCGGGATATACAATTTCTTCCTGTGAAAAATTCTTGATATTATCATAAATACCCGAGTTATCACAAGAAATAAACAGTACACTATTTATTAATATAAATATTATTGCACCATAGAAATGGACAAATGATTTTTTATTTTTAATGAATGATTTCATATTAATTCCTTTTTAATTATTTGGAGTTTCTTCCGCCTTACGTCCATAAAGAGTGATTTCTGATATACAGTTGCCATTTAATGCTTTATAATTATCATTAAATCCGGTCAATGCTTCATATCTGAACCAACGAGTAGGTTTTGTAAATTTAGGATCTTCGGGATACATGTATGCCATATCACCCTGGCGACCCAAATTACGATATTGTCTGTCCGGTAAATCTATTGGGAACACAATTTTATGGGTTGTGATTGAATCCCATTGCTGTAACTCATCGTCCCATCTCCAGAGCGCATAAGTACCAACATTTTCGTTACGATAATAATCTTCGCGTCCGCTAAATTCAGTAGCACCGGTATGTCTGTAACGTTGATGTGTAACAATTCTACTCAGCTCATAATAATCTCCCAAATCAATAATATAATTCCAGGGCATATTTCCATCTCTTGAATTTCCGGTACGACCCCATCCATAGGTGTGTGTGAAATTAACAAAAGTACCATCACTGATAATATCATCGATTGCCATATAATCACGACCTTCCAGAGCATTGAAGAAACCCATTGGAACACCAGTATTTACACGAACGCCATCTTTGTTCACTATGGTAGAATCATTCATTTCAGGGATAGCCCAATTAAGTTTTGGAATTTTCAAATCGTCCATCAGTCTTAAATTTCCTAAATTGATTGTATCACTTGTGTTGCCATATTCATCCTCAACGCGAACTTTAACCCAAACAGGTTTTGTTGCAGAAAATCCCGGATCACGTACAAATCGTCTTTCATCCGGTTCTCTTGAAGTATAGATTAAATGCGTTTCCTGTATTTTTCCGTCTTTATCTTCGTATCCATAATCAAGAAAAACATTCATGCTCTGCATAAGTCCATTTTCCCAGTCGATATAAAAAGAACTAAAACCCGGGATACAATAAACAGTGCTTGCTACTTGTTGAACAGCAGGTTGTAATGGTTCAATAATGATTGGAATTTTTTCAGATTCATTACCTGCTCTATCAACAGAATACAATTCAACCGTATAAGGTTCTTCGCTTGCAAAGCCATAAACATCAATATAATTCGAATAAAATGAAACGGAGAACCACATCTCTTTCCCATTCTTATTCGTATACTTTGCATCTATTGACAAAAGATCTTTGTCCTCCGGTCGTGTAAAGAATATTCTTGCTCCACCATAGGTAGGCTTATAGTTATGAAACTGAGGTGCTGATGGTGATTCAGAATCTGCGTATCCAATTTCAAAACGTTCATTTTCTTTACAAGCAATTAATAAGAAGATAATTGCTATTATACTTGTGTATTTTATAATTTGTTTTTGCATAAAACGATCAATTTTAAATCGTGAGTTCATTAATTTTCAAAATAAATCATACTTACCAACCTGGGTTTTGAATGATATTAGCATTTGTATTTAACTCATTCAAAGAAATTGGCCATAAATAGTTACGATTAAGGAATTGACGACGTTGCTTTACTTCGAGTCTGAAAAAGTTTTGTCTTCCATAAGCGTTTCCTGTCCATCCTGTAACAGGCGTATTAAATTCAGATGTTGCTTTTTTATAGCGAACGACATCCCAATAACGGCTTCCTTCAAATGCAAATTCTATACTTCTTTCTTCCAAAATTATGTCTCTCAGTCCATCTTTTGTTTGATGTCTGTTAAGATATTGCGAATTACATAAGTTGGGATCTGACCAAACAACTTCAACATTAGGAATTCCTGCGCGATTACGAACTTTGTTTATTTCGTCATACACTTGTTGATTTGGACCTTGTAATTCATTTAAAATTTCAGCTTTCATCAAATATAAGTCTGCCATACGAATGATCGGGTAGGGGAAGTGAATCTGTCGGATCCAACTGCCGGATTTTGATTCTGGATGAACAAATTTCTGAACACCTATTCCTGTCCACATGAAATCAGTTTGACTTACACTCGGGTCATAACCACCTGGGGTTCCACCGTACATTTCTGTATTGATACGGAACTGATGACCTCTCCAATAACCACCGCTGATACCCAAGTTTGCATAAAAACGAGGTTCACGATTCAAATACATGCTGATAGTCATGAATCCGGGCTGTAAAATACCGCGGTAAGGTCCATAATCTAATGAATCCTCTTGAGGGGTAGAAACAATACGATGCATATTATTTCTGTCAAATGTTCTATCTGCTTCAATTGGCAAACCATTTTTTGTATAATAACGAGCCATTGCTTGATAAGTTGCACTTGCCCAGTTATATGAGTTACCGGTAGTTTCCTGAACGCCGTTTGTGAAAGTACGAGGTAGTCTGATATTGCTCGCATCCTGAATCGTACCACCTTGACCCATGCTGTAAGTTCTTCCCCAGATACATTCTTTGTTCCATGGATCAACAATCAGCATTCGTAAAGTGTACATTGTTTTCATTGCTTCAGGATTTGCCTTCCAGTCGTCCGTATCAAATTTATATGATTGATCTGTATATTCGTATAATCCGAAACCATCCGATTCGCATTGTTTAATAGCTTCATTTACCGCTACTAAAGCATCATCCCATTTTTTTGTCCAAGCAGGTGAACCCGCTTCATCCATTGGAAAAAAAGTTTTTCCATCATGATCATAAAAGTCGCCAAACAAATCTTTATTTCCATTAAAGAATGGGCTTGCTCTGAATAGAAGGATACGCGCTTTAATAGCTTTTGCTGCAGCCTGATCCACCATACCCAATTGGTCTTCCATGTTTTCATTGTCCAAATTAGGAATAGATTCATCAATCAGATTAATTACATAATCAAAGCAGTCATCAATTTTAGCTCTATTCGCAAATAATTCCTCTGAAGATGAATTTGGCTTAAGATTCTCATCTACTATAGTGATTGGACCATAATGTTGAATAAGAATAAAATGATAATAAGCCTTTAAAAAATTTACCTGAGCAATCCACTGCGCTTTTTCAGCATCTGACATATCTTTCACTAAGTGGATATATTCCAGAAATGTGTTAGCAGATCTAATAACCTCATATAAATCAGTAGCATAGGAGGAACCTTGCCAGAAACCAAGTATAGGGTTGGTTGTATTTTGTAAACCTTCCATAATTTGAGAACCGGCTAATCCACTGTGTGCTTTTGTTGCATCACGCTGTCCAAGCCAATCATCCCCAAGTAACCATTCAGTATTATGAATTTGCTGATTGTTGGGAAGTCCGGCGTAAACATTACTTAATGCATTGTAGGCCATTTCTTTATTTGCGAAATAGTCCTCCAACGAAATTGTATTATCGGGAACAATATCTAAGAAATCACTACACGAAATAAAAAGAATAAATCCCAATGAAAGTGTAGCACATTTCTTGAAATATCTTTTGATTATATTCATTTTCTTTTAAGTTTTAAAGTTAGAAATTCAGTTGTAATCCAAGATTAAATCTTCTGTTAATGGGGTATGACAATCCATTACCACCCATTTCAGGATCCCAAAGTTTAAAGGCACTTACTGTAAACAGATTTTCGCCGCTCACATAAACACGTGCACTTTCCATGAACATGAATTTCAGTGACGGAACATTAAAACCTATTTCCAATGTCTTGAGACGCATGAAGCTTCCATCGCGCAGCCACCATGATGATTGTTGCGTGTTGTTATCTATTTGATAAGTAGCCAAACGCGGCCAGAAGGCATGAACATTAGGATTTGTTTCGCTCCATGAATCACGAGCAATGATAAGAGGAGCATTTCTTCTGTTCACAAAAGGAGCAATACCTCTTGGATTAATGTAGAACGAAACCCTTCCGTTACCTTGAAAAAAGAAAGAGAAATCCATCATTTTATAACCAGCCGAAAGTCCAAATCCATATTGAATTTCCGGTACTGTTGGATAACCCATTGGAATACGGTCGTTGTCATTGACAACACCGTCTTTGTTAATATCCGTATATTTGATATCACCTCTCATATAACCACCAAATTCCTGACGAGGTGAATTATCTATTTCTTGTTGATCCACAAAAAGTCTTTCTGCAACCAATCCCCACGTTTGATTAATTGGATAACCAATAGATTTCAGATATTCATCGCGGTAGTTCTTTTCATCTTTTTCCAAATATTTGTTTGTCGCATAAGTGAAATTAGCTCTTAAAACCATCCAAGAATCTTTACTAAACGATTTTTTATAATCAACAGAACCGTCTATACCCTTTGATTCAACTTTACCCACATTACCATGGATAGCAGTTTGAAATCCGGTTGTCTCAGGGAAATTTTCACGTCTCATATAGATATTTCCTCTAATATCCTTGAAAATATCAGCTTGTATAGTCAAATCCTGATTTTTGAATAAACCCAATTCAATACCTAAATTGTATTTTTCTGCAACCTCCCAGGTAATATCCGGATTAGCATATCTAGCGAAACTAAATCCATCATAACCCTGACTGAATATCCTTCCCCACTGATAAGTACCACCTCCACTAGCTATTTGAGAAAGATAAAAGAATCTGCCTTCGCGATTTGCAATGGCGTCATTTCCCACTTTTCCATAAGTGAACTTAAATTTTAATAAACTAACTGCATTTTTTAGTTTTTCGTTCCAAAATGGTTCGTTAGATACAATCCATCCAACACCATAAGACGGGAAGAATCCAAATTGGTTTTTCCCATAGAATTTTTCTGAACCGTTATAACCATATGCATATTCAAGGAAATATCGTTTGTCGAAATCATATGCAAAACGTCCTGAATTACCAAGGTTACGTTCCGGCAATGTATAATAGATGGTACCTCCCTGTCCGTTGGTAAGAATTTTTTCTTCAGCAATACCAACAGTCATAAGTGACAATGAATGTTTTCCCCAGGTTTTGTCCCAGTTGATACGTGCTTCACCATAAAAATGAGTATTACCATCACGACCACCTTCTGTATTACCTAAATAAGGAACATTGTTAGGTGTAAGATTATATAGTGTATAATCTTTTGAGAAAGGGTCATATTGTTCCAAAGCATAATAAACAGGAGAATATCTGCGTGCACCCGAAGTATAATTCCATGTATTTGCCGAAGCTTTTATCTGAAATTTCAGATTTTGTGTAATAAAATCCAAATCTTGAGATAAAGTACCTTGTATGGTAAATGTATTTTCATTGTTCTCCCTATAACCTCTTACCATTTCTGCAAAAGGGTTTGTTTTCATGGGATCAGCATTTCCAAATAAAGTCCAACGAGTCGATAAGTTACGTTCATCTGGTTCCCATATAGCAGGGAAATCAACAGGATTGCTATCCATAACCATTCCGAAAATATCTCCGGCACCGGTATACGGTCCGTTATATCTTTCAAAACGTCCATAGATACGCGTATCGAGACTTGTTGTTTTTCCTAAATTAAACGAAACATTACTTCTTAAATTAAAGCGATTGATTTTAATGTTACTGTTATAATTATTCAGATTATCTTGATTATCGACTTTCAATAAACCTGTTTCGTAATCAATACCTCCTGAAACATAATATTTTGCCATTTTACCACCTCCCGAAATACTGACATTTGCTTTAGAGTTGGTTGTTCCATTTTTGAAAAGCATATCATACCAATTGATATTTGGGTAGATCATACCATTTTCGCCACGTTCTGTTGCCCTGATTTTTTCTTCACTGTACCAGGGTGGAGTTGGAATATCATCCGCATCGTGTTCCATATCGTCATAACGAGAAACAAGTGCGTTATTATATAAGTTCATGTATTCAACACCATCAAGAAGCTCAAGCAATTGAGTTGGTTTAGCAATATTGACATCTATACGAGCTGATATTTTCACTTTTCCTTCATTACCTCCTTTTGTAGAGACAAGAATGATACCGTTCGCACCACGAGCACCATAAAGTACAGTGGCTGAAGCATCTTTTAATACAGAAAAACTCTCAACGTCATCCGGTTGAATGCGCGCAAGGTCGTCAGTTGTTGCTTCAAAACCATCAATCAGAATAAGAGGGTTAGATTTATAACCAAAAGTGGTAACACCGCGTACAAAGAATTGTGCGTTATCCGCACCCGGTTCACCCGTTGTTTGGTATGAAATCATGCCAGGAATTTTACCCGCAAAAGCATGCGTTAAGTTTGATGACGGGATTTTTAGATTCGCCATTTCAACTGTTTCAATAGAAGCAATCACACTTTCCTTTTTTTGCTTTCCGAATGCCACAACAGTAACTTCTTCAAGTTCACTTACTGTCGGACTCAGTTCCACTTCAAAGAATGTTTGATTACCCACTTCAATAGTTTTTGATTGCAAGCCAATAAATGAAATAACCAGTTTTTCATTTGGAGCGGCTCTTAATTCAAAAGTACCATCTACGTCTGTAGTTACACCTCTTGTTGACTTTTCAATCATGATTGTCGCACCGGGAATAGGCTGTTTTGTATCAGCTTCAATTACTGTTCCCTTAACCAATGTCTGAGTCTGCGCCATCAGAGAAAACGGTGTAAACAAAAAAATAAGATAAAAAATAAATTTAACTTGTTTGTTCATTGTTTATACTAATTAGATTAAATTTAGTTTAAATTAGTTGTCTGTCTGTAAATATTAATTAATAGTTAATAAATCATTAATACTAGAAATAGTATGATAGTAAACAGTAAATAAAACGTATTGAATTAAGCTCAGACTAAGATAAATGTTTGTTACCTAAGACAATACATGATATTAAAATATTTATTTCATGCTAATGGTTGCAAATATAGATAAAAA
>Ga0265294_10002685_pt1 | contig 23224 bp, 21 predicted proteins | sample MunlanPumphouse3_FD_192504 | JGI IMG/M metagenome (GOLD analysis project Ga0265294, IMG submission 192504) | Groundwater microbial communities from a municipal landfill in Southern Ontario, Canada - Pumphouse #3 | ecosystem: Environmental > Aquatic > Deep subsurface > Groundwater | place... | reverse complement strand
TTCTGAATTCAGGGATTTGGTTTTGGGCGTAAGATATAACGGCAAAGAAATTACGGCTGGCTTTAGATTGCCTAAAGGATCTTCTGTTACACTGATTGTAGGACAAAGTTCATCTGAAGGAGTCCTTTTAATACCGAGCATAAAAGGACTTTTTCTAGATGAAGCCATAGATTTGGCGCATTCTAAAAGTCTGAACATTGGTGATGTTCATTATGACGTGACACCGCCAAATCAGGAAGAGGCAAAATATTATCAGGTTTACAAGCAAGAACCAATCACCGGAAGTACAGCCAGTGTGGGAAAAAAGATAACCATCTGGATGACCACAGATCCAACATTGATTGAGGCACCTGAAGATATTGTTTTACCCAAGGATTCACTGAAGACAGAATATTAGAAATATGCAAGACAATTTTTTTGAAGAGATCGAAGACACTGATGATCCTGATATTATAGAAGAGGATCTGTTGGATGTCTCGGATGGTTCGGATAACAAATTGTATGAGCAATACCGCTTTGTCGCCGACGCTGGACAGACATTGCTCCGTATAGACAAATTCTTGGTTTGCCGTATCACCAAAGTTTCCCGCAATCGTATTCAGGATGCAGCCGATGCCGGATTTGTCTTGGTCGATGGCAAGCCTGTCAAGTCCAGTTATAAAGTAAAACCTTTGGATGTGGTGTCTATCATGGTAACCAAACCTCCTGTCGATACAGAGTTGGTACCTGAAGATATTCCTCTGGATATTGTATATGAGGATACAGATATTCTTGTCGTGAACAAACCGGCTGGTATGGTGGTGCATCCCGGACACGGAAATTATACAGGAACCTTGGTAAATGGCCTTGCCTGGCATTTCAAAGAAGATACCAAATTCGCAACTGATGATCCGCGCCCAGGTTTGGTGCATCGCATCGACAAAAATACGTCCGGTCTTTTGGTGATAGCCAAAAATCCGGAAGCAAAGGCCAATCTGGGTTGGCAATTCTTTCGCAAAACGACACAACGAAAATATACAGCTTTGGTGTGGGGCAGTCTGAAAGACGAAACAGGAACTATTGCAGGAAATATTGGTCGAAATCTGAAAGACCGTTTGCAGATGAGCGTCTTCCCGGATGGTGAACAAGGAAAGCCGGCGGTGACACATTACAAAATACTGGAAAGACTGGGCTATGTCACCTTGGTGGAGTGTCAGCTTGAAACAGGAAGAACCCACCAAATCCGGGCTCACATGAAGTATATCGGTCATCCTTTGTTTAATGACGAAAGATATGGCGGTGACGAAATACTTAAAGGAACAACTTTTGCAAAGTATAAGCAATTTGTCAGAAATTGTTTCGATATTTGTCCTCGTCAAGCATTACATGCCAGGACACTGGGTTTCAAGCATCCGGTAACAGATGAAGAGATGACTTTCGAATGTCCTTTGCCTGAAGATATGCAGCTTTTGATTGAAAAATGGAGGGGGTATGTGGCCTCTAGATATATAGAATAAGGAAGAGATTATTGAATTAGGATTATGAAGAGTCGTAGAATTGCCATCGTATGCGGAGGAGATTCCTCTGAAATGCTCGTTTCCCTGAAAAGTGCGCAGGGACTTTACTCCTTTATTGATAAAACAGTTTATCAAGTATGGATTGTCGTAATCCAAAGCGGAAATTGGCATGTCCGTTTGAATGAAGAAAAGACAATGCCAGTTGACAAAAATGATTTTAGCTTTATCAACAATGGCGAAAAAATTACTTTTGATTTTGCATGGATCACCATTCACGGAACACCAGGTGAAGATGGTCGTCTTCAAGGTTATTTCGATTTAATCGGAATGCCCTATAGTTGTTGTGGTGTATTGTCTGCAGCCATCACTTTCAGTAAATTTACCTGCAACCAGTATCTGAAAGGCTTTGGTGTTAAGGTTGCTGAATCGGTTTTGCTTCGCAACGGTCAAAACATGAGTGACACAGAGGTGGTTGATGCAGTAGGTTTGCCTTGTTTCATCAAATGTAATGTGGGAGGCTCCAGTTTTGGTGTGACAAAAGTCAAAAAGTCTGAAGAAATCCAGATAGCAATAGGCAGGGCTTTTGCAGAGGGGTCTGAGGTTATCATTGAATCGTTTATGAACGGAACCGAAGTGACGTGCGGTTGTTATAAGACCAAAAAAGGCTCACATCTTTTTCCGGTAACGGAAGTTGTGAGCCAAAACGAATTCTTTGATTATGATGCAAAATACAAGGGACAAGTACAGGAAATCACTCCAGCCCGCATTCCGGATGAAACCCGAGACCGTATTCAGGCCATTACATCTTTAATTTATGATATTCTCGGATGTAAAGGCATTATCAGGGCAGACTATATCATCACAAATGATGGCATCAAGTTGCTTGAGGTAAATACAACTCCAGGAATGACGGCAACAAGCTTCATCCCTCAGCAAGTGGCTGCTGCCAACATGAAGATGTGCGATGTGATGGATGAGATAATAGAAGATTGTTTTCAGTAGCAATTTAAAATATATATTATGGAAGTTCAGAAATATGATGACATTCGTCCGTTCAGAGACGAGGAATTGCCTGAAGTAATTGACCGATTGTTACAAGATCCGCAATTTTGTGCATTTATTCCTTTAGTGGCACCTGACGTTACTATTGATGCTATGAAGGCACAATTGCGGCAATTAAAAGGCGTTTTGGACTTTCAGCAGAAAGTGATGCATCCCATTGTGCGAAGCGTCGCAAGGAAAACGACTGATTCTTTGGACCTTTCCGGATTTAAGAACCTCGATAAATCTCACCCCTATACTTATGTATCAAATCACCGGGATATCATACTTGATTCTGCCTTTTTGGATATTCTTTTGATAGAAAAGGGCCTTGATACATTTGGGATTGCCATAGGAGATAATCTTTTGATATATCCATGGATCAGTGATCTTGTCAGGATAAACAAAAGTTTTTTGGTGAAACGAGGACTTCCTGTCAGGCAACAACTTGAAGCTTCTCTAGAGTTGTCGTCCTATATGCATGATACCATTGAAGAAAAAAATCAATCCATTTGGATAGCTCAGCGGGAAGGACGCGCCAAGGATTCCAATGATCGTACACAGGTTAGTATACTTAAAATGTTAAATCTTGGTGGATCTGGTAGCGTTTTGGAAAACATTGCATCTATGAACATAGTACCGGTTTCAATATCATACGAGTATGATCCTTGCGATTTTCTGAAAGCTAAAGAAATGCAGCAGAAGCGAGATGATCCTGATTATAAAAAAAGTCAGAAGGATGATATCCAGAATATGAAAACCGGACTCATGGGTTACAAAGGGCGTGTGTTTTATAAAGTAAGCCCATGCATCTCAGAAGAACTCTTAAAAATGGAGGGGGGTATGCATAAGAATGAATTGTATGAAAAAGTAGCTAATTTGATGGATAGTCGTATCCATATCAATTATCATTTATATCCAGGCAATTACATTGCAGCGGATATGTTGGATGGTATTGACCGTTTTTCTCAAAGCTATTCGGCAAGTGAAAAGGAACATTTTGCCACATATATCAAGCAACAGTTGGAAAAGATCGATCTGAAAAACAAAGATGAGCATTTTCTTCAAAAAAGTATGCTTGAAATGTATTCCAATCCATTGAGAAACAAGCTTGAAGCAGAAAAAAGCCGATAATGCCTATGATGCAAATGCTGAAATGTAGTGAAATTTTAATATACGTTATCCGTTAAGCATTTATCAAAATTATATATCGAATGAAAAGATTGACTTTTATATATCCATTGATTTTTCTATTGTTTGTGACAATTTCTTCATGTAATTGGGAAGATAAGACTGAAAATGCGTATAATTATGCATTAATGGCAACTGTGATATCAGGTGGTGACTATCCGTTTTTCAGAACTGATGTTGGGGAAATCTTAGAATGTTCCAATATTGTTGAGAATGATTCTAGTTTTAATGTGGGGGATCGTTATTATCTGTATTTTTCAATGGTTGACACAGTATCTGCCGATGCATACATATTTCCCATCACTCTTAATTCTTATAAGAAAGTAAAGACAAGGGATTTTGTTACCGTTGAAAAGGATTCTGCGGATATTTATAAAAATAAACAATTGGGAAGCAGCTCTAATTTCTTTATATCCGGAAATTACATGAATATGATATTTTATGCATATGTTCCGTTAACTTCGACAAGTACTTTTGAGTTGATTCGTTATAAGAAAAATGAAAGTAATACAGCACTGGATACGATGCCTACAATCTCTTTTGAACTTAGACATAATACCGAGGAAACCTCTTCAACACCTACACTGAGGTTGTTCAGTTACGAGTTAAGCCCGTTAACTTTTGAATTTCCGATGGCCACTAAATTCAAAATCGATTTGACATGGTATTCTGTTTCCAGCACTCAGACTTATGAGTTTACTTATACACCTTATGATCCAAACGAAAGTCTTTATTCTTCGATAAAGAAATCACCCTTCCAAAATATCTCAAGAACTACCACAAGAAGCATCCCATATGGTTTGTAAACCAAAATGATTATGGCTTCATTATGCAAAATAGCCTTTTTTATGGCCCTTGTGATGATTGTATATGCATGCAATCAAGATGAAGTAAATTATACTGTAGAACTTTGTGATGTTTATGAAGAAACTGGGAATGGGACACTTTATCTGATTTCTGATGCAGGAAACACGCTCAATACTTCAACAGCCCTCGATACTGCTTATAAGCCTGGACAACGTTTTAAAGTGACATATATCAAACTTGAAGGTGATAATGTCCTGAAAAATGAAGCCACCATTGAGGTGAAATTTATGATGCCCGTTATTGTAAAAGATGCGGTTACATCATCTTCTTGCAAAGAAATTTTTGCAGATCCCCTTTGGTTAATTGATAAACCATGGTATGGAGGTGGCTATCTGAATTTTGAATTTTCATATAGGAAAAATGATGCTATAAAAATTATGCATGACACTCGGCTGGTTCAAGATTCTTTGGCTCATAGAAAGATATATATGACCTTCGGGCATAATGCCCATGGGGATATATCCAAAAAAAGCGTCACCGCGTTGGTTTCCTTCCCATTGATTTCCATACCGGATTTACCATTGGCAGACAGTTTGATTCTGAATGTGCTTGAGGGTTCAAATAAAAAGGTTTACAAACTTGCAGCCAGGCGTTAATAGCCTATTCTTTTTCTTCTGGATCTTCTTCTGCACTTTTTTTGGTGGATTCTGTTGATGTCGGGTCGGAAACCAGATCATCAATGAATCCTCCCGCTATCACAAACCTTTCGTAGTATGAAATGATCAGTGTAGTCATCGGTAGTGCAAGAATCATACCGACAACACCGAACAGTGAGCCCCAGATTGACAAAGAAAGCAAGATGACGGCTGGATTAAGTCCGGTAGCATTTCCCATAATCTTGGGCGTGAGAATCAGGTCTTCAATGACCTGTATGATGGCAAAAACAGCCACAATGGAAATGACAACCCAGAGAAAGTTCTGATTATATTCTGCTGCCTTGATGGCTCCCAACATGATACCAGGAATGATGGCAAATGTCTGCATGTAAGGTATCATATTCAGAAGGCCGGCGCAAATGCCTAAAGCGATGGCCAGGGGTATGCCAATGATGCTGAAACCTATCATGAACAGGATGCAGTTGATCAATGCAATTAATGCCTGTCCACGGAAGTATCTGTTCATGCCCTCCTTTACGTCCTCACCTACCTGATGAATAAACGGCCTGTAATGTTTTGGAATCAGTTTGATCCAATCTTTGGAAATCTTCTCATAGTCCTTGAGGATGAAAATCAAGTATAAAAGAACCATAAAAACAATGAAAAGGTCTAGAATCATGCTTCCGGCACCTGTTACGAGATTCCATATTTTTGGAAGAAAGCTTTTGGTAATCTCCTCCAAATTCTGATAATCAAGGTGGTTCTGGATATCAATACTTGTTAGGAATTTCTGGATGGTATCCATGAGCGCAGGCGGAATGTTCCAGCCGTATTGCGGATCGGTCAGAAACTGGTTGATAATCAGTCCGGCTTTTTGAACTTCCTCAATAATGGGTGGAATAAGCAAATAAACGACTGTGGACAAAACACCGAAAACTGTCAACAAAGTGACTATAACCGATAAAATGCGGTTTTTCAGTCTGATCTTGTACTGAAAAAAACGCATTAGCGGGTACATCAGATAAGCTATCAGCCAAGCAATCAGGAAAGGAAGGAGTACGCTGCTCAGCTTGTGCACCAGCAAACCCATAGCAATAAGGATAATTAGTCCAATAATGATTCGGACAACCCGGTCTAAGGTGAAAGGTTTCCTGTTGATATTGCTCATGATAAATACGTTTTAGGCAAAGATACATTTATTTTTAAATTTTTGTATTTACACCTATATTTGTATAAAAATAAGATGATGTCGAAGCTCCTCATACATATACTACTTTTTTTAGGACTGTTTACACAGATTCATGGGCAGACTACTAAAATGTTTGAAAAGAAGGCTTATAAACATGCATCTGTTGGAATTTGTGTGCTTGATATGACATCTTTAAGGATGATTACAAACCTGAATGCTCAACAATGCATGGAGCCAGCTTCCGTGGTCAAACTTATTACCACATCTGCAGCTTTGGAAATATTGGGGTCTGACCATCGTTTTGAAACGCGTATCGAATATACAGGTTTCATTGTCAATGGCATTCTTGATGGTGATCTATGGATCAGGGGTGGGGGCGATCCCAGTTTAGGCTCCCAACATGTGGATGGTAATCCGGAGGCTTTTATGGAAGAATGGGTGCAGGCTGTAAAATCAGCCGGTATCAGAATGGTCAATGGCCGCATTCTGGCTGATGCAACGTTGTTTGATGATGAGCCTGTCTCTCCTTACTGGCTTTGGGAGGATATTGGTAATTACTATGCTGCAGGTATTTTCGGGATTGCTGTGTTTGACAATAGTTACCAACTCACCTTGAGGTCTGCTGGATCAGGCAGTCAACCCGAAATAGTCTCCATCAAACCAGCTTTGCCTGAATTGAAGTTTGAAAATCATTTAATTGCGGCCAAAAGTAATAAAGATAGCGCATACATTTATGGTGCTCCCTATCAATGGGAAAGAAGTTTATTTGGAACCATACCTGAAAATCGTCAAAGTTTTGTCATCAAAGGTGATCTTCCTGATCCTCCTTATTATCTGGCCGGATATTTTCGCACAGCACTTGAAGAAGCTGGCGTAAAAGTAAATGGAAAAGCTGTTTCTTTGAAACCGTTAGCCAAGGAGGCATTGGACGTGACAGACACTTCTAAAATCTTGCACAAGACTTATTCCGTACCACTATCACAGATGATTCGTTTTATACATGTAAAAAGTGATAACCTTTATACAGAGTACTTGTTACGCCATCTATCCTTGACGGCATCCAATAAACCGGCTTCAGCACGTGCAGGTATTCAGGTCGTCAAAAATTTCTGGAAACAAAAAGGCTTGGATGTTTCGGCCTTGTTCCTTTCAGATGCTTGTGGCTTATCACCCAATGATCGCGTATCTCCGGAACTTCTGGCGCAAATATTGCGCTATATGTCAGTCAAGAGTAAGAATGCATCTGTCTTTGAATCCTCCTTTCCTTTGGCTGGAAAAGAAGGTTCTGTGTCCGGATTTCTGAGAGGTACAATATTGGAAGGTAAGCTTCGCTTGAAAAGTGGATCTGCTCAATCTGTTACATCTTATGCAGGATATTATGAACAAAATAGTAAGTCTTACGTGGTCGTCCTACTTGTAAATGATGCCGATGCAAACAGATTACAGATTCGTAAGGATATGGAAGATTTTTTGTTATCACTCTGATTTTTTTCGTACTTTTGTGATTCAATAATAGTTTATATGGATTCTAAAAACAGACTTCGTCACGAACTGACAGAGTTGAATCTTTTGTTGAGTGGTTTGGCAAAAATTCCTGCATTTCCAAAAGAATTGTTTGAGCTTATCTCAGACAAAGTTGAATCTATATCCCTTTTGGCTATGCAGAATGAAAAGCCAAGGACATCCAATGAACCGGAACTTTTTCCAGAAGGATTATTTAATTCTGATAGAAATCCCTGTGACCATGATCATGACGCTAAACCAGATTTGTCATATTTTGAGGTGATCACTTCAAAATCCATACCCACATTGGTTCCCGATAATAAATCTGCGGAAGATATTGATACTCCACTGAAAACAGCTGGAAAAGGCCGGTTTGTAACAAACGTTACTGTTGGACGAATTAATGATCAGATGGAACAAAAACGTATGTCAGACTTGGGCAAGTCCTTAACACTTAATGATCGTTTTCGTTTTCAAAAAGAATTTTTTGAAAATGATCCTTTGAAGATGGCTGAAGCTCTTTCTGTCATCAATGAGACACTTTCTGCGGAAGAAGCACTCGATTATTTGCGTGAAGTTTACTCTGTGGATGAGCAATCCGATTGTTTTCATGATTTTTGCATGATGTTGAACTTGCATTTTGCAAACGTATCAGGCATTAGCTAATCCAACTGATCTAATGGCAAAGCTGTTTTTAGTACCGACACCTATTGGGAATTTAGAGGACATCACTTTACGGGCACTTAGAATTCTGAAAGAATGTGACCTTATTCTTGCGGAAGATACGCGTACCACTTCCCATTTATTGAAGCATTTTGACATTCAGACCCGTATGCAATCCCATCATAAGTTCAATGAACATAAAATGGTCGAACAGGTGGCTGCACGTATTTTGGCAGGAGAAACGATTGCACTCGTCTCTGATGCTGGAACGCCAGGCATTTCTGATCCTGGATTTTTGTTGGTCAGACAGTGTGTTCAGATGGGCGTTGATGTAGAGTGCCTTCCTGGTGCAACAGCCTTTGTCCCTGCATTGGTGGATTCTGGCTTGCCCAATGAAAAGTTTCATTTTGAAGGTTTTTTGCCTCCAAAAAAGGGGAGGCAGACAAGATTGAAAGAACTATCCGACTTGCCCGTCAGTTTTATTTTATATGAGTCTCCTTATCGAGTATTGAAAACACTTACTCAGTTGGCAACATTTTGCGGACCAGATCGTAGGGTATCTGTTTCCCGCGAAATCAGCAAGGTTTACGAGGAAACACGAAGAGGTACGTTGGAAGAACTGATTGTATACTTTACGGCGACTGAACCTCGTGGAGAATTTGTTTTAGTGTTAGCTGGCTTGAATTACAAATGAGTCAGAGAAAAAGATTTTCTGTTTTTATTCTATATATTTTTAGGTGTATTTATTGAACTAAGTGGTAAAAATAAAAGTATGAAAAAATGGATGTTATGCCTGTTTGTACCCATGGTGCTGGCAAGTTGCAATTACAAGACGAACGCCTATAAGGCGTTGGAGCAGGAAAAGGATTCCCTTTTACTGGAAGAACAGAAGAAAACGGCTCAATTGAATCAGGTGATGGCCGTCATGAACCTCATCGAAGACAACTTTGAGCAGATTAAGGAAGCTGAGAATTTTGTGACATTTCAAACCAATCAGGAACAACTTGCACAGGATAGCATGTCTCAAGTCCTTGAAAATCTGGATTTAATCAAGAACTCCCTGACAGATAACAGACAACAGATAGCTGGTTTGAAGAAACAGTTGGCCAAAAGTAGATTAATGTCCAAAGATCTTACTAAAATGATTGAACGTCTGAATTCAAAAATTCAACAACATACCAAAGTCATTACAGATTTGCGTGAAGAACTGGCTCAGAAAAATGTCAGCATACAGGAACTGGATCAATTGGTTACCGAATTGCATGAAAATGTGAAAAATCTTGAAAATAATGTATCAGAAAGAGATATCCAACTCTCCTCTCAGGAAAAACAAATGAATAAGGTATGGTATGCATTTGGAACAAGAAAGGAATTGAAAGCCCACGAAGTCTTTACTAGAAATGGCTTATTGGAAGAAGGATTTGACAAGAATTATCTTTTGGAAACAGACTTGAGGAATTTGACGGAAATAGCACTTTATTCCAGGAAGGCTAAATTACTGACGAATCATCCTGCTAGCAGCTATGTGCTTGATAAGGTGAATGATTTTTTGGTGCTAAAGATTACAAATCCAAAGAAATTTTGGGAGATTTCTCACTATTTAGTGATTGAAGTCAATTAAAAATCTTTTCTTTTATTTTTCAGATTTCATTATTATAGTGCACCAAGTCAGCATAATATCTGATTTGGTGCGTTTTTTTCTTGTTCTTATATAAGAAAATGACAAATATTCATTCATATATATGACAAATATATTATATATTGGTTAAATAATTTCGCATGTCATTTTCTTATAAAGAACTTTCTGTTTCTGGTGAATAACTTTAGAATATTTATTAATAGATTCATAAATAGTGCTTTATAAGTTTATATTTGAATCTTAAGAAATGAATATCTTTAAAAATGTTAATATAAATAAAAAATCCTTTTTTCTTGACGGAAGTAGATTAAGTGCTGATGGGATAATTCAATCAAAAAAGTTTTTATATTTGTAACGCTGGTTAAATAGCGTTAATATTGTCTGTGCTTGAAAATATTTATTAACACTTGCCTTGCCAAAACAGATCATTTAAAATTGATAGAAAGAGATTCTAAGTAATTAGAATAATATAATGTCGTATTATCTTGTTTATGTGATAGTTATATTGTATATTTGTCTCACTATGAGATATATAACATTGAAAACTGAGGAGCTTGAGGCTCTGGAACTACTTTATAAGAACAGTACAGACAACATGGTACGGAAACGCAGCCAGTGCCTTATTTTGTCGCACCAAAAACAAACGATCACCGACTTGACGAAGATTTTCGGCACGAGTCGTAGAACGATTGAACGCTGGTTCGATGGATGGGTGCAGAGTGGCGTTGATTCTCTCCAAATGGTCCCTGGACGAGGGGTTAAGACCCGTCTGAAAGGCTATGAGGATGAAGTCACCGAACAAGTTGAGATTCATGGGCGAAACCTTAAAAATGTACTGAATTACTTTAAGGAAAAACACAATATCACAATCTGCAAAAAGACCTTGCAGAATTTTTTAAAAGGTACTGGGCTATACTTGGAGGCGAATCAGGCTATCGCTAAAGACCAAACGAAACCAGGATGAATTCGATATCAAACAAGCGCAAATAGAAACTCTTAAACAATTGGAAGACAGCGGATACATTGATCTCTATTTTGGTGATGAAAGCCATTTTGGTCTTACTCCAAATGTTCCCTACGCTTGGCAAATGAAAGGAAAGCAAATCCTTTTGCCTGCAGCAAAGGGCAAAAGCCTCAATGTTGTCGGATTGATGACCCGCAAAAACGATTTGTTTTTCGACATGTATGAAGGAACATACAATGCGGATACATGCATCGATTTTATGGACCACTTTGTCGCTCAAACCGTAAAAAAGACCGTTGTGATTCTTGATAATTCTCCAATCCATAGATCCAGAAAATTCAAAGCCAAAATCGAAGAATGGAAGGAGAAAGATGTTTTGATTTTCTTCTTGTCACCCTATTCTCCTGAGTTAAACCTGATAGAAATATTATGGAAAAGGATCAAGTATCAGTGGATACCTTTTGATGCCTATCTCAGTTTTCAAAATCTCAAAGAACGCTTGTCGTTTGTACTCAACAATGTGGGCAAACAATACGACATTATATTTTAGACACTACTTAGCTTATTGATGTAAGCTTTTTTTATAAACAGTATTCATAGTTATTATTAATTAAATTTAGAATTTATGAAGAAAGTCCTCATTGCACTTTCCTTATTGATGTTTTTTGGAATTCAGCCTTTGTTGGCTCAAACCAGAACAATCAATGGAACAATTACAGATGCAGTCGATGGTAGCCCTATGCCTGGAGTATCTGTTTATGTTAAAGGTTCTACAAAAGGAACTGTTTCTCAGGCGGATGGAGCGTTTTCTTTTACGATTCCACAAGATGTAAAAACTTTGGTTTTTTCTTATATTGGAAAGAAAACTCAGGAAGTTACTCTGACAGCCAGCAAAGTTTATCATGTTGTTATGGAAGGTAACGCAACGGCTATGGAGGAAGTCATCGTTGTGGGATATGGTGTTAGTCGTAAAGAGGCCAACACCGGATCTCTTGGTATTGTAAAAAGCAAAGAAATTCAAGATCTTCCTGAAATAAGTTTTGATAAAATGCTTGGAGGTAAGGTTGCTGGTGTAATGGTTACGGGTGTTTCGGGACAACCAGGTAGTTCGACAGAGATCCGTATTCGAGGCATCAGTTCAATCAATGCAGGGAACGATCCTTTATATGTTGTTGATGGTATTCCTGTAATGCCTGTTTCAACAGGCTATGGCAAGACCTCTGATGATAATGAGTTTTTCGTGAATTCTTCAAACCCTTTGACTTCTATAAATCCAAATGATATTGAATCCATTACGGTATTGAAAGATGCGGCTGCCTCATCTATTTATGGTTCGAGAGCTGCTAATGGAGTAATATTGATTACGACAAAAACGGGAAAAATAGGAAAATCTGTTGCTAAAGTTCGTGCTACCTCTGGTTTTACAACTTTAGCTAACGACAATAATTTTGGTGTCATGTCTCCATCTCAACTGGTGCAGTATATGCGTGATGCTGTTACAAATGCCGGTTATGATCCGGATGACCCAACAGCAGGAAAAGGAAGCTACTATGTTCCGAAATCCTTACTCAGTTTGCCCCAAACAAACTGGTTAGATGAAGTAACCCGGAAGGGCTCGATCAATGAATATGAAGTAAGTGTTGCTGGTGGTGACGAAAAGACCAAACATTTTACATCTGCTCTGTATTCTAAAACAGAGGGCGTTTTCTATGGCATTGATTATGAAAAAATACAATTGCGTTCAAATCTGGATCACGAAGTCAGCAAAGCCTTAAAAATTGGTTCGAGATTTAATTTGTACAATTCAACGACAAATGATCTTTCAATGCAAAGTTTATATTATGCAAATCCACTTTTTGCCGGAATGAACATTTTTCCTTGGACTCCTGTAAAGAATGCCGATGGAACCTATAATCTGGCTATTGGCGAAAATGCAAATACGAATCCTCTTGCTACTGCCGAATATGATGATCAGTGGGAAAAACAACTTCATATACAGGCTTCCGCTTATGCACAAGTAGAAATAGCGAAGGGTTTGACTTTGAAGTCTAATAACTCTTTGGAGTCCGTTGATGGAGAAGGCAGGCGCTACTGGTCTAAAGAGGCTGATTATTCGGGTACGGCAACTTTGCAGGTACTCCGGACTAAATATACGCAGTTAACGACTTCAAATACGCTCACCTACAATAATGTATTTGTAGAAAAGCACCGTTTTACGGGCATCCTGGGTCAGGAAGCGATGGACAACAAAAATAACTATTATTATATATATACACCGGATGTTGATCCTCAAATTCCTTATCCCAATACTGGTGTGGCTGATACAGATCAGGGAAGTTATGGTGAAGGTGAATATACTTTGTTGTCGTTTTTTGGTATAGCAGATTATAATTACGATGAAAAATATTTTCTAAAACTAAGTTTTCGTTCTGACGGAAGTTCTAAGTTTGGTATCAATAATCGCTGGGGTAATTTCTACTCAGTCGGTTCATCATGGAATATTCACAATGAATCTTTTATGAAAGATATCCAAAATGTAAATGTTTTAAAATTACGTGGAAGTTACGGTGTAAATGGTAATGATAATATTGGAACGTATGAGCAATGGGGTATATACAGTTCAGACCAATACAATGGCGCTGGTGGAATGTATCCTTCACAACCTGATAATAAGGATTTAACCTGGGAAGTAAACAAGTCATTGGATTTTGGCGTGGATTTCACAATATATAACAGGATTAGCGGTTCTTTTGATTATTATAATAGAAAAACAACAGATATGTTGCTGGATAATCCACTATCCTTTACTTCCGGATTCTCTTCTATTCGTCAGAATGTAGGTTCTTTGAGAAACAGTGGTGTTGAGTTACTGGTCAATGTGAATATTCTTGATAAATCCGTAAAATGGGATGTTGGAGTAAATATTGCTCATAATAAAAGTAAAATACTTGACTTAGGTGATGTGGATCAAATCGTTGATGACCGATTGATTTATAAAGTCGGTGAAAGTCTGTATAATTTCTATATCAGAGAATACGCAGGTGTTAATCCTGCCAATGGTGAAGCTCTCTGGTATGACAGTGACGGTAAAATCACCAATTCTTATGCATCGGCAGCTCGTAAGATTATGGGCAGTCCTGAGCCAAAACTGATGGGTGGTTTTAATACAACCATTGCCTGGAAAGGCCTCTCAATGAATCTGAACTTTGAATACAAATACGGAAACAAGGTTCTGATTGAAGAAATGCGCTATTTGAATTCTGATGGTTATAATTGGGGTTTTAATCAAGTAACCAATGCTCTTGATTATTGGAAAGAGCCTGGGGATGTTGCCCGCAATCCAAAACCGGTTGCAGACAATTCTTCCAATTCGAATGGATTTAACAGTAGCCGCTGGATGTTTGATGGTAGTTACTTGAGAATTAAGAATCTGACATTGGCGTATGATATTCCCAAACAGATTGTCAGCCGAGCCAAATTAGGTGGCGTGCGCATATATACAAGTGCATCAAATCTTTTTACTTTCCATAGAGTGGATTATTTTGATCCAGAAAGAGGTTCTGATGGTCTTGGCATGGGCATTTATCCAATGACAAAGAGTTTCGTGGCTGGTTTGGAAATTACGTTTTAACAAATAAATATTGATCATATGAAGACATACAAAATATTGAGCTTATTGGGCTTGGTTTTAGTAGTTGGATTAAGCAGCTGTGAAGATTATCTGAACAAGCAGCCTCGTCTTTCTCAAACAAATGCATTAAGCTTATCCACCTTTGATGGAATAAATAAAGCGATGATAGGAGCCTATTCTCCTTTGTATGACTATACCTGGTATGGACGTAACTTTGAAGTTACAGCCGACATGAAAGGTGGTAATGCAAAGGCAAGCCCAAAAAATTCGGGAAGATTTCGGACTGAATATTTATGGACAAATACACCAACAGCAACCAGTGGCGTATGGGGTACTGCTTATACTCTGATTGCGCGGGTTAATAATATTATCAATGCCTGTGACGGCTTTTCCGAAATAGGTGTTACGCAAGAAGAAATAGACAATGTAGTTGGAGAAGCTAAATTCCTAAGGGCCTTGGCTTATCATGATTTGGTACGTCTTTTTGCCCGTTCTTATGCTTATGATTCAACATCATTGGGAGTACCTGTAGTTTTGGTTTCAGAAAATGGATTACCTTCCCGTAAAATGGTTAAAGAAGTCTATGCACAAATATTGTTGGATTTGAAGGATGCGGAGACCGCGCTTTCTGCAACGAATACTCATGGAGGAAGTGATGCAAAAGCTTGGGCTAAAAAACTATCTGCTCAGGCACTTACTGCCCGTGTATATCTTTATATGGAGAATTGGCAAAAAGCAGCTGATTATGCTACTACTGTTATCAATCAACAAAGCAGTTCTTTTAAATTGTTTAATCCTGAGGATTACACCATTTATTTGTCATCACCAACAACAATAGGCTCGACTACTGGTGTATGGGGTGCTTTAACCGGAGGGAGTGAAGTTATATTTGAAATATATGGATCCGAAGGCAATTCCAGCCATGGTAATTGGGACGTTATTTCTTATATTTTGTCCCCCAACGGATACGGAGATGTCGGAGCATCTAATGATTTAAGAAATTTATATACAGATACAGCAGATGTAAGAGGTAAATTGTTTACGACAAGTATTGACTATCCCAATGATTATTGGTCTTTGAAATATCCGGGTAAGAACGGAAACCTAAGAGAAGATAATATTCCTGTACTTAGACTTGCTGAAATGTATTTGATTCGGGCGGAAGCTTTGGCTGAAGGTGCAACAATTGCAGGTGTGACAGCATTAAGTGACATAAATACCTTGAGAGCTGCAAGAAATGCTTCTGTAAAGACAACCGTTACATTGTCAGATATTTATCAGGAGAGAAGACGTGAGCTTTGCTTTGAAGGGCATGAGTTGTTTGATTTGGCAAGGACAAAGAGGCCTTTGACTAGAGTGGATTATGCGGGTACCAATAATCAAGATATTGCAGTAGATAGCTACTTATGGGCTATGCCTATTCCTCAGGACGAGATTAATGCTAATATCAATTGTGAGCAAAATCCCAATTATGCTAATAACTAATAATTAGAATAGCTATGAGAAAATTAATAAATAAAGCAGTCATCTTTGCACTTGTTGCTTTTCTTTTTTCAGCATGTACTTCCGACCCGGAACTGTTTGACAAATCTGATATCTTTGTTGCGTTCCACGATTCTGAGATAAAGGGTACAGAAAATAGTGACTCCATTCTTGTTCCTGTTGTTGTTGGGGCATTGAAAGGTTCTCCTGCCATTACCGTTTCTTATGAAGTTGAATTAGGAACTGCTGTTGAAGGCGTTGATTTTACGGTAGAAAATTCATCTCTTTCTTTTACTGATGGTTTTGGTACTCAATATATTGTCATAAGGCCTGTTGATAATTCTGTATTTGAAGGAGATAAGGCCTTTAAAATTATATTGACGTCTAATTCCGTCGGCTATCCCTTTGGTTCAATGTCAGAAGTAACAGTGACACTTGTTGACGATGAACACCCGTTGAAGTTGGTTTTGGGTGATTATATCTTTGCAGGTTCTGATGCGTGGGGAGATCCTTTCTCTGTTAATATAACGACTTCTGCCGTTGAGGGTGACCTCACACAGATCAGTTTCCCGTTGGTCGATTTAATCGGTTACAGCGCCCCTGCTGAAGATTTGGTTTATGCCAGCGTGGATCTTACGAAAAATCCAAAAGAATTTAAAATTAAGATCGGTCAAAGTTTTGACACTTGGGGATATGGACCCTGTAAAATACAAGGATTCAAAGCCGATGAAACAGAACTTTCTGATGGGGATTATGTGACCGGAACGGTTGATGATAGCGGAAATATTACGATGAATGAGATGCTTGGCGTTGTTATTACTTCAGGATCTTACGAAGGTGCTTCGTTTGTAATTTATGGATCAGGGTCTATATGGACCAAGCAATAAGTGGTGGTTTGCGGTTGAAATTATAATAAGATATTTATAAAAAAGAACATATGAAAAATATATTTAAATATATAAGCATATTGCTACTTGCGATGATAACCGTTGTACCCTTTGGCTGCGCAGGTATTGATGAATTTAAAAGTGAGACACTTGATAGTCCGGTTGTTTTGGCTCTGACTTTGGGAACAGTGAAAGATAGCAGCATTGTAATTAATGCTGTTAACCCCTCCAATGGCTATATAACGTTGGGAATAATGCCAGGTTCGGCTGGTGATATTGATGCTGAGGCTTTTTTTAAGCAAAATAGTGCAGGTATAACCTTCCTGACAAAGAAGGCATTGAAAGATCAGACGGTTTCTTTCTTATTTTCAGAATTGACTCAATATACCGATTATACGGTTATTGGTGTTAGTTCGAATGCTGATGGTGTAATAGGTGAACCTGTAGAGATTATCGTGAAAACGGCTGATGAAAATGGTCCGGAGTTACTTTCAACTAGTCCGGAATTTGATGGTGAATTAGCACCTGTTTTATCGACGGATTGTAAAATTGTTTTAGCGTTTGATGAACCGGTGGTATATCATAGCAACAAAGTTGTAAAACTTGAATATTATAATGATGATATTACCATTCAAGGATCAGACTTGATTGTTAACGATAGTGATAAATATGTGACTATTAGCTCTAAGATTTTGGCTCGTAATCGTGAAATTATTTTTATTAGTTGGGAAGAAGGTGCTTTTACGGACATGGCTGGTAATCCCGTAGCCAAAATGGAATCAGGGTTAGATGAGGACTATAATCTATTGGGTTTGTACATGCGCGTTGTAGTAAAATCATTTTCTCCAGAAAGTTATACTCCGTCGGCGGATACTGTTGTTGCTGCTGATTTTACAAAAATAGAACTAATCTATACAGAAAATGTTGGTGGTTTTTACAAAGATTATATAGATGAACTTGTAGATCCTATGACTGTAACTTATGAGGATGTTAATGGAGATCAATTAATCAAGGTTGTTCCGGGTGGAAATGTGACTTGGGCCGGCAATAAAGCTTCAATAGCTTTGCCTGTAGCTCCTGTCTCCGGACAGACTGTTTATTTTAACATGAATGCTTCTACTTTAAAGATCGGTATAAGCAATCCGGCGGCTGCATTTTCAAAATCATGGGTTATGGAGTAGAAATTGATTTTCAAATAAATAGATGCCCGGCTGTTGTATTATAGGCGGGCATTTATTATTTTTGAGACATTAACAAATGTTCTAAGCTCATAAACGGACAAGAAACTTATGAAGAGATTTTTTTTATTGATTTGTTTAATTTATTCCTTTTTTAATGTTTATGGTGCTCCGGTTGATTCTATAAAAATAGATCAATTGGTAGAAGATTTTATTTGTCAAAACTATACGGGGAATAATGATTTAAGGATTAAGTCCATTCAATTGCTGGCTCTCCATAAAGATACCATAGATTTGTCTTTGGTGAACCTGACTCCAACAGGATGGATGCTTGTTTCAAAGGATGATGCAGTACAGCCCGTTTATGGTTACAATTTTGAGGAAGATTTTGATATACGAAGTCTGAGTAACAATACCGGAATGTCTTTTGTATTTAGTGCTTTGGATAAACAGATCAAAGAGTCTCTTCGCAAAAATCCAACGGCTCTTAATCCGGGATGGCAACTTACAAAAGTTAAGCGTCAGACTGTCGCATTGAGCACTGATGTTCAGCCTCTTATACCCATCAGCTGGAACCAAAACAAAGGCTGGAATCATTTTTGTCCGGAAGATGTCGGAGGCCCCGATGGGCACGTTTACGTGGGTTGTGCTGCCGTGGCAATGGCTCAGGCAATGACTGTATATAAATATCCATCAAAAGGGGTTGGGACAAAGTCTTACTATGATTCAAAATATGGAACGCAAACAGTTAATTTTGATACGTATGGTTCTTATAATTGGACTCATATTGTTGATGGATTAAACACCGCCAATAATGATATCGCTGCACTTCTTTATCATTGTGCTGTAACGGTGGAGATGTCTTTTGGCATTGATGGTTCCGGTGCCAATATGAAAAGTGTCGCACCTGCACTGAGAAACTATTTCAGCTATTCAAAAAGTGTGACTGCTATTGATAGGGTTGATTCTGAAGCTGAATGGATATCCATCTTGAATAATGAACTTGTCAATGGACGACCTATTGTCTATGGAGGAGATGCCGACGATGGAAAGGCGGGTCATGCTTTCAATATTGATGGTGTTACTTCAAATGGCTTTTATCATTTAAATTGGGGGTGGAGCGGATCAAACAATGGCTATTTTTCAATCAGTAATCTTAAACCTGGCACCTATGATTTCACAAAAAATCAATCAGCAGTAATTGGTATTAAACCTATAATTCCAGGACCTATAGATATTAGCCTTTCAAACACGACTGTTCAGGAAGGAATGCCTGTTGGAACGGTTGTAGGGAATATTATTGTTGAAGATGAATATCCTGATAATACTTACAGCTATACTATTACCGGAACTTATAATATTTTTGATGAGCTTAATCCTGTCTATTTTTTGCAAGAAAATGGTGTACTTAAAACCACAAAAGTCTTTGACTATGTTTCTGGAAAAACAAATATTGAGAAATTGGTTGTAAAAGTTAAAGATAAATATGATCATGTTTTATTAAAAACGCTTTCTGTAAATATACTGGAAGATGTCAGTTCCGTTCCTGTTGTTGAGCTCAAGCCGGAAGACTTGCTTTATTATAATCCGCAAAATAATAGTTTAGAGGTTAGTCTTTATGTTGAACCAAAAGAAATTCAAGTCATTTCTTTAACAGGAATGGTGGTTTCTCATTCTGCAGAAGGAGCTCGAACATTAGATGTTTCCAGACTTTCTTCAGGAGCATATATTGCAGTTTTAAAAATTGCCACAGGATCTGTTCGGTCTAAATTTATTAAAAAGTAATTTATAAGATCTGTCGTTAAACTAAAATAACTGGTACAAATGAAAGCTATTATGATTTCTTTTTGTCTTTTTTTAGTCGCATTCATAGTTTCTGCACAAGATGCACCTGAGAACTCTCTTTATGTGTTTGGCCCATTTCAAGAGGGTGTTATCTATTTTAATAATGGAGATTCTGTTGTTAAGCGTATGAACTATAATGCTGGAACGGAAGAATTTATTTTTGAGCAGCAGGGTAGATTGATGGCATTGGATCATCTGGACCTTGTCCGTTTTATAAAAATCGGTGAAAATGTTTTTGAACCGATTCATGGTAAATTTTACCACAAAATAGGAGCTAATGCTGACGGTTTATATATTTTATATAGGTTTAAGGTTATTCCTCCAGGTACACCTTCCGCTTATGGAAGCGATAGTAATACATCGGCCTCAACAAATTGGTCTTCTTTGGCTGATAAAAATCAGTTATACATACTTACCATACCTGAAGGCTATAAGATAATCAGATCGAAGGACTTTCTTCTATATAAAGATAAAAGCCTGTATATAGTGAATAAATATGCTCAGGTAAGCAAACTTTACCCCGAAAAAGCGAAAGCACTCAAAGAATATGTTAAAAGAAATAAACTTGTTTGGAAGAAGGTTGATGATCTCAAAAAGATAATAGACTTTTGTTGTAAATCAACAACTGTTAATTGACTGTTTAGTCAATTTCTTTGTTTCCTTCAGTCTCTTTCTTGAACATGATTGATACGATTATCGAAACCGCAAGGAACGTAATGATCACCCCAAGGGATGCCATGTTCGAAATGTGAAAATCATATCCGAAATCACTTGCAAATTCATTCACACACATCTTGATGCCTATAAAGGATAATATACCTGCAAGCGCATACTTGAGATAATGGAAGAGCGGCATGATGCCGCTCAGTGCAAAATAGAGGGAACGTAAGCCAAGAATGGCGAAGATGTTTGAAGTATAAACAATAAAAACATCCGTCGAAACCGACAATACGGCCGGGATAGAGTCAACGGCGAAAATAATGTCTGATGCCTCGATGAACAACAAGGCAACAAAAAAGGTTGTGGCAAACGTTTTGCCATCTTTTTTTACAAAGAAAGCAGGTCTTGACATATCATCTATAACTGGAAAGAATTTCCGGAAAGTTTTGATGATGACGTTTTCATTGGGGTTGAACTCTGAAGCTTCCTTTTTATCAATTAACATTTTGAGACCCGTATATAGTAAGAAAGCACCGAAAATATACATGATCCAGGCGAATCTTTCAATCAAGGCTACACCTGCAAAAATGAAAATGGCTCTAAAAAAGATGGCTCCTATAATACCCCAGAATAAGACACTGTGCTGGAATTTCGGTTCAATCTTGAAGAAACCGAAAATCATGATGAATACAAACAAGTTGTCGATACTCAGGGACTCCTCAATAAGGTAACCGGTAAAGAATTCAATAGCTTTTGTCTGACCAAGCGTCAAATAAACGACAATATTGAATACCAAAGCAAGGCCGATCCAAAACGTGCTCCATAAAAGGGCACTTTTTACCTTAATAACTTCGTTCTCTTTGTGAAAAACGAAAAGGTCAAGTGCCAGCATGATGAGCACAAAAACAAAAAAACCAATCCAAAATATTGGACCTTCCATATTTGCAAAATTAGAGTTTATACCTATGAACCTAATAAGTAGGTGAAAAAAGAAGGAACAAAGTAAATAAAAAAAATGTAGGTATGCAAAATAACCTGTTTCCGGATATGCTGTTTCTGGTCAGATTGTTACTTTTTATGATGATTGTCTATCAGTTATCGATTCCTTTGCCTTATATTTGCACTCAAACCAACAATGCATGTTTGACCAATTAAAACAAGAAACCGAAACAGAAAAAACTGTTCTGATAGGATTAATAACACCCGATCAGCCGGAGAATAAAGCAAATGAATATTTGGAGGAACTGGCTTTTTTGGCCGATACAGCCGGAGCAGAACCCATCAAATCATTTGTCCAGAGGCTGGCCTTTCCCAATCCAAAGACATTTGTGGGTAAAGGCAAACTCGAGGAAATTAAAACTTTTATTGAAGAACATGAAATTGGGATGGCCATTTTCGATGATGAATTGACCGCCAAACAAGTGCGAAATATCTCTGCTGAACTGAAAGTGAAGATTCTTGACAGAACCAACCTCATTCTGGATATTTTTGCTAAGCGGGCACAGACGGCTCATGCGAAGACGCAGGTTGAGTTGGCACAATACAAATACATGTTGCCCCGTTTGACAGGCTTGTGGACTCACCTGGAGCGCCAACGGGGTGGTATTGGGATGCGTGGACCCGGTGAAGCTCAGATAGAAACAGACCGTCGGATCATCCTCGAAAGGATATCCAGACTGAAGGATGAATTGATTCATATCGACAAACAAAAGGCTACCCAGCGAAAAAATCGTGGTAAAATGGTGCGCGTTGCTTTGGTAGGGTATACGAATGTTGGAAAATCCACATTGATGAATGTATTGAGCAAATCTGATGTCTTTGCGGAAAACAAACTGTTTGCTACTCTTGATACGACTGTTCGCAAGGTCATCATTGACAATTTGCCATTTTTGTTGACCGATACTGTTGGCTTTATCAGGAAATTACCTCATGATTTGGTGGAATCCTTCAAATCGACTCTTGATGAAGTGCGAGAAGCAGATCTTTTGCTGCATGTTGTTGATATTTCACACAGCGGATTTGAAGAGCAGATAGAGGTGGTCGATAAAACCTTGGCTGAACTTGAGGCTCAGGATAAACCTACTATTCTTGTGTTTAATAAAATGGATGCCTTTACCTATGTCGAAAAGGAAGTTGACGACTTGACGCCCAGAACACGTGAAAATATCACATTGGAAGAATTACAGCAAACCTGGATGTCAAAAATGAGTAAAGATTGCATTTTCATTTCTGCAAAAGATTTATCAAATATGGAGGCTTTAAAAGAGATGGTCTATGAACGGGTTAAGGAAATTCATGTAACTCGTTTCCCCTATAATGATTTCCTGTTTCAAAAGTATGATGATCAAGAAGAGTTATAATCAAGTCTTATTGAATAACTTTTGTTTAAGTT
>Ga0265294_10002684_pt1 | contig 23226 bp, 15 predicted proteins | sample MunlanPumphouse3_FD_192504 | JGI IMG/M metagenome (GOLD analysis project Ga0265294, IMG submission 192504) | Groundwater microbial communities from a municipal landfill in Southern Ontario, Canada - Pumphouse #3 | ecosystem: Environmental > Aquatic > Deep subsurface > Groundwater | place... | reverse complement strand
CTCTGGAATGCCTGCAGAAGTTATGATAAAGATCTCAGATAGAACAGTTCTTAGTTATTTGGTAAAACCATTTATGGAAATGCTCGCGAGGGGCTTCAATGAAGAGTAATAAACATATCCTCCCGTTATGTCTTTGTGCTCTTTTGTGCGGCACTTTAAGTGCTGAAGTTTTAAACTTCTCAACAGCCTATGGGCTTGCTCTTGAAAATGCAAACAACATACGCTCATCCATCTATGTTGCTGAGGCAGAAAAAGAGAAGATAAACCAAGAAAATGCACAGCTCTATCCGCAAATAAATCTATCTGCATCTTATAAAAAGACAGAGTATGAGACCAACCCTACAAAAAATATAATAAGGCAAGGTCTTATAACTGGAACTCTAACAGCAAGACAAACTATCTATAATTCAGAAGTTTTCTCAAGAATAGATATGCAAGAGGCAAGAAGTAAGTACTCAGATATAAATGTCGAGTATGAGAAAGAGGCTTTAGCACAAGAGCTTTTTAAAACTTATCTTGACATCTTAAAGTCACACAACAAGATAAAGCTTTTAGAATCATATCTTGAGTACAACAGATCTAAGCTCGAAGAACTAAGTAAAAAGTTTGCTATGGATCTCTCTAACAAGATGGATCTACTTGAGATGCGTGTTGAGTATAACTCTGCTGTGATAGAACTCGACAAAGAGAAGAAGCTTTTAAAGGTTTATGATCTTAAGTTTAAAAACTATATCGGCGATGTTGCTTATGAACTGCCAACTATTGAGTCTGACAAGATTCTTATAGGGACTATAGCACAGATGCAAGAGCAGATCATTGATGAGAGTAAGCTAGAAAAAAGTTTACGCATACAGCAGGCAGAAGCTGCAGTTAAAGTGAGTGATGCAGAGGTAGAAAATGCAAAAAGTGGGCATATGCCAACACTAACTTTTGATGCTGGTTATAGTATGTACGACACAGATACACCAACTGTAGAAGCACAGTACAACACGATAAAGTATGCGATGCTTAACCTAAACATACCTATTTATGGTGGTGGTTATGTCTCATCAAAGGTTGACTACTCAAGACTTATGAAAAAAGCCGCAAACGAGGATTTGCAAAACGCTAAAAAAGAGGTTCAAGTTTTTTACGATGAGTACCTTGCTATATTTGAAGCATCATCAGAGTCTGTGGAGATGTATAAAGATGCTCTAGTCTCTGCAGAGCTATATCTTGAAGCTATAGACCAAGGTTATGCGTATGGACTAAAGAGCATCATAGACTTAAATGATGCAAAAAATAAGCTAAATGAGGTAAAATACAAATATGTAGAAAATTTATACTCTTTAGTAGATTCATATATAGGCTTGTTAATGTTAACAAACAATTTTAAAGAGTTAAATCTTTTAGACAAATTAGTAGAGTGAGTGTGATAATGAAAAAAGCGATAATAACTGGCGTAACAGGACAAGATGGTGCGTATTTAGCGGAGCTACTCTTAGAAAAAGGTTATGAGGTTTATGCAACATATAGAAGAACTTCTTCAGTAAACTTTTGGCGTATAGAAGAGCTTGGTATTGAAAATCATCCAAATCTTCACCTAGTTGAGTATGACTTAACTGATCAAGCAAACACCGTAAGAATGGTAGCAGAGATAAAACCAGATGAGATCTACAACCTTGCAGCACAGAGCTTTGTAGGTGTCTCTTTTGAGCAACCTCTTGCAACTGCTCATATAACGGGACTCGGATGTGTGCATCTGCTTGAAGCTATCCGCATAGTAGATACAAAGATAAAGTTTTATCAAGCAAGCACTTCAGAGATGTTTGGTTTAGTCCAAGAGATTCCTCAAAAAGAGTCAACTCCCTTTTATCCTAGAAGCCCATACGGTGCAGCAAAACTTTATGCACATTGGATGGTGGTAAACTACAGAGAGTCTTATGGTATATTCGCATCTAGTGGCATACTATTTAACCACGAATCACCTCTAAGAGGAAAAGAGTTTGTTACAAGAAAGATAACAGATAGCGTAGCTAAGATCAAACTCGGCAAACTAGACTGCCTAGAGCTAGGAAATATGGATGCTAAAAGAGACTGGGGTTATGCAAAAGACTATGTAGAGGCGATGTACTTAATGCTACAAGTAAAAAAGTCAGACACATTTGTAGTAGCTACAAACAGAACCGAGACGGTAAGAGATTTTGTAACCATGGCATTTAAAGCAGCGGGAATCGAACTTGAGTATAGCGGCAAAGATGAAAATGAGATAGCAAAAGATAAGGCAAGTGGTAAAATAGTTGTGAGAGTAAACCCAAAATTTTACCGCCCAGCTGAAGTAGATTTGCTCATAGGAAACCCGCAAAAAGCAAAAGATGAGCTAGGCTGGGAGCCAAAATGCAAGCTTGAAGAGCTTTGTGCCATGATGGTAAAAGAGGACTTAAGACGAAACGAGATAGGTTATAGTTTCTAAGGTATGAAAAAAGTCCTAATAACAGGTATAGATAGCTTTAGCGGTACCCACCTCTCTTCATATCTTCAAAAAGCAGGATATGAAGTTTATGGAACCTCCTTGTTTCATAGTGATGAGAAAAAATATAGATGCGACATCACAAACAAAGAAGATATCATAAAAGCTCTTATGGCATGCGAGCCTGATTATCTTATCCACTTAAGTGGCATCTCCTTTCCCGCACATGACAAGCATGAAGACTTTTACAAAGTAAACACCATAGGTACTCTAAATATCTTAGATGCCCTTATAGAACTCAACCTTAAGCCTGCAAAGATACTCCTAGCTAGTAGTGCTACACTCTATGGAAACCAAGGTTTAGAAGTGCTTGATGAGACACTCTGTGTTAAGCCAACAAACCACTACGGCGCTAGTAAATATGCTATGGAGTCTTTAGCAGCAAACTATTTTTCTAAACTAAACATCATCATAGCACGACCCTTTAACTACACAGGCACAAACCAACAAGAGCACTTTTTGATTCCAAAAATAGTAAAACACTTTAAAGAAAAAAAGGGAACTATAGAGCTAGGAAACCTAGAGATAAGTAGAGAGTTTAACGATATTGACTATGTTTGTGAAGCCTATAAAAGACTCCTAGAATCTCCCTTTGCATCAGAAGTTTTTAACATTGCTTCAAACAGAGGCATAAAACTCTTAGATGTTATAGAGATGATGAATGAACTCTCAGGCTACAAGATAGAGGTTAAAATCAACCCAGATTTTGTAAGAAAAGGAGAGATAAAAACTCTTACAGGTTCATGTAAAAAACTCTTTAAAGCCATAGGCGAAGTAGAGCAAAAACCTTTTAAGCAAACACTCCAAGAGATGTTAGATGCTTAAAATTAAAAAGGCACTTTAGTTGAGAGTAGCGATAGTTCATGATTGGCTCGTAACAGATGCAGGAGCAGAAAAAGTCCTAAAAGCGCTACTTGATATCTGTCCCCATGCAGATATATTCTCGCTTGTAGATTTTTTAAGCCCAAGTGACAGAGAAGCTGTTCTTGATGGTAGATTTGCAAAAACCTCATTTATTCAAAAGCTCCCCTTTGCAAAAAAACACTTTAGAAGCTACCTATCTCTTTTTCCACTAGCTATAGAGAGTTTTGATTTGAGCAAATACGATTTGATTATTAGCAGTTCATGGGCAGTAGCAAAAGGAGTAAAAACACATAAAAACCAACTCCATATATCCTACTGCTACACACCAATCCGCTATGCTTGGGATTTGTACGATGAGTACACAGCATCTCTGCCTCAACCTAAAAAACTCTTTGTCCAAGCCACTCTTGGGTATATCAGAAAGTGGGATATAAAAACACTACATAGAGTTGATCATTTTATAGCAGACTCTATCTTTGTACAAGAGAGAATCAAAAGAACATACAAGAGAGACTCAACAGTTATCTATCCACCAGTCGATACTAAAAACTATGTGTACGAGCCAAACAAAGAAGATTTCTATCTTACTGCTTCAAGATTAGTCCCATACAAAAAAACAAAACTCATCGTAGAGGCATTCAACGAGATGCCAGATAAAAAACTCATAGTCATTGGAAGCGGTGAAGATTTAAAAGCCATAAAAGCCATAGCAAAAACAAATATTTCAGTACTAGGCTACCAAGAAAAAGATGCATTAACTCACTATATGCAAAAAGCAAAAGCCTTTGTATATGCAGCTATTGAAGATTTTGGTATAGTTCCCATAGAAGCCATGTCTTGCGGAACACCAGTTATAGCTCTTAGTAAAGGTGGTACAGCAGAGACAGTTATAGAAGGTAAAAATGGCATTCATTTTAGCGAGCAAACCAAAGAAGATATCATAGATGCCATTTACAGATTTGAGAAGCAAAGCTTTGATTTAGCCTCTATCTCAAGAGATGCCAAGGTCTATAACACAAAAAGATTCGAAGAAGAGATACAAGAGTTTATAAAGAGTTTATAAAGTATAATCAGCCTTATGAACAGTTCAAAATTTAACCCTTTTTCTTATCTTCTTAGCTTCTTACTTGTTGGGGTTGATTTTTTAGCACTCTATATCTCTTTTGTGCTTCTTAGACAAAGAGAAGCCACACCGCTGGACATATCCCCCCATCTTTGGATTTTTGCTTTTATACTCCTAGCCTTTGGTGTGCAGAAAATATACACACTCAGGTATGATTTTTGGAGTGATGCACTAAGGGTTATTAAGGGTTTTTTCTTCTCATTTTTTGCAGTATTTACTATTATCTCCCTTGCCGAAGTTTTTGACAGCTACTCAGTAGATTTTTTGTTAAAGTTTTTCATACTCTCCATCTTTACAACCCTTCTACTCAAAAGAGTATCTAAGAAACTTTTGTTTAAACTTGATGTCTTTAAACTTAGGGTAAAGATAGTCGCAGATAAACAAAACTATAAAATCCTAACTAAAGAGATAGAAAACAACTGGTATTTTGGCTACAAAGAAGATGACAAAAACCATGTTCTCATCATTATCTCCTCTCGTGGCTTCGACATAAATGAGCTACAAGAGAGAGTCAAAGAGCTATCTCGCAGCACAAAAGATATCTTTATCATCCCATATCTAGACTATTTAGATTTCTCACACGCAACCATCATAGACTTCTCAAACATTAGGTTTTCAGCCATCCACATCCAAAACAGACTCCTAAGCGCTAAAAACATATTTATAAAGTCCCTCTTTGAAAAAACCATCACACTCTTACTTCTACCCTTTGCCCTCATCTTGCATCTCTTTATCTCTATGCTTATCAAAAGAGATTCACAAGGAACTATTTTTTTTAAGCAAAAAAGATTAGGAAAAAACTCTAAGCTCTTTGAGTGCTATAAGTACCGCACGATGCACCAAGACTCTCAAGAGATGCTAGAAGAGTATCTCCTAAAAAACCCAGATGAAGTTAAGTACTATGAAAAGTTCCATAAGTATAAAAATGACCCTCGCATCACAAAGTTAGGCAGTTTTTTAAGAAAAACATCACTAGATGAGCTCCCACAATTTTACAACATACTAAAAGGCGATATGAACCTCATAGGCCCAAGACCATATCTGCCACAAGAGCTTAAAGCTATGGGCGAGGACAACAAAAACATCATCCTAAGAGTAAACCCAGGCCTCACAGGCTTATGGCAAGTAAGCGGAAGAAACGAGCTAACATTTAAAAAAAGGGTAGATTTAGATGTCTGGTATATACAAAACTGGTCACTATGGATAGACTTTGTTATCTTTGTAAAAACAACAAAAGTAGTCCTACTAAAAGTAGGAGCAAAATAAAAGAAGCAAACGAGCCTCCAACCCCACCCAACACCCACCTTCAAAAACAAGCTTTCAACCTCGTAACAACCTCTCTCGGAAGCGAGGTTTCAACCTCGCCCAATGCAAGGTTAAAACCTTGCCTCCAAACAACACAAACACCCCAAGAAAACAAACTTTCAACCTCGTCAACCTCCCACCTTCGGAAGCGAGGCTCCAACCTCGTAACAACCTCTCTCGGAAGCGAGGTTTCAACCTCGTCCAACACACACCACGGAAGTGAGGCTCCAACCTCGTAACAACCTCTCTCGGAAACGAGGTTTCAACCTCGTCAACCTCCCACCTTCGGAAGCGAGGTTTCAACCTCGCCCAACACAAGGTTAAAACCTTGCCTCCAAACAACACAAACACACCTCTTCGGAAGCGAGGTTTCAACCTCGTCAAACACACCCCAAGGAAGCGAACTTTCAACCTCGTAACAAACTCTCTCGGAAGCGAGGTTTCAACCTCGTCCAATGCAAGGTTAAAACCTTGCCTCCAAACACACAAACACACCCCTTCGGAAGCGAGGTTTCAACCTCGTCCAATGCAAGGTTAAAACCTTGCCTCCAAACACACAAACACACCCCTTCGGAAACGAGGTTTCAACCTCGTCCTAAACCCCAACATCATCATAAACACTAAAAAACCTACCATCCAACCCCAACCCAGCTTTCAACGCATTATTTTCAATATACACATAAACCTTCTCAAAATGCTCTTCATCTCTAATCACCTTATCGTAATAACCACTAGCCCAAAACTTACCAAACCTATTGAGCATAACATTTATATCCACTGCACTTTTTGCCTTTAAAACTTTGATAGTATTTGCTAAAGATTGAGTCTGTTTAAAGAGTATGTGTACATGGTTTGGCATAATTACAAATGAGATCAGCTCATATATAAGAGCGTTATCGGTTTTGAGAAAATTGTACAAATATTTCAATATCTCACCATTTAAATATGCCCCATGTAAAGATTTGTCCAGATGAGTGTCTATCTGGTATTGTTTTATATTAGTTTTTAAATCTTTGTTATTTAGTAGTTGCGCAAGATACACATCAACGCTATCATGAGTTCTAAATGTCACAAACTGATAATAATCAAGCGCGTCAATATGAAATAATTTTTTATATTTTTTCATGTTTTATTTTAGCATGATTAGCAATACAATGCAAGGTTAAAACCTCGCCTCCAAACACACCCCAAGGAAGCGAACTTTCAACCTCGTAACAACCTCTCTCGGAAGCGAGGTTTCAACCTCGTCAAACACACCCCAAGGAAGCGAACTTTCAACCTCGTAACAACCTCTCTCGGAAGCGAGGTTTCAACCTCGTCCAATGCAAGCTTAAAACCTTGCCTCCAAACAACACAAACACACCCCTTCGGAAACGAGGTTTCAACCTCGTCAAACACACCCCAAGGAAGCGAACTTTCAACCTCGTAACAACCTCTCTCGGAAGCGAACTTTCAACCTCGTCCAATGCAAGGTTAAAACCTCGCCTCCAAACACACCCCAAGGAAGCGAGGTTTCAACCTCGTCAATCTCTCTCGGAAGCGAGGTTTATAGACAAATAAGCATCTAAGTGCTAAAATTCCGCATCAAAAAGAGGAACAAAAATGACAAATATTATTTTATGTGGCGGCAGCGGAACAAGACTCTGGCCGATTAGCAGAACACTTATGCCAAAACAGTTCGTAAAACTCTTTAACACTAAGTCTCTCTTTCAACTCACCCTAGAGAGAAATCGCCTCTTTTGCCAAAAAAGCTTTATAGTCTCTAGCACAGAGCAGTATCTCCTAGCCCAAGACCAAACACAAGAGACATCGCTACAAGAAAATCACTCCATAAGCTACCTCTTAGAACCAGCAGCAAGAAACACAGCCCCAGCTATTGCACTCGCATGTATGGCACTAGATAAAGAAGAGATAGTCCTAGTCACCCCCTCAGACCATCTTATAAAAGATGAAAAAGAGTACCAAGCCGTAGTAGCTCGTGCAAAAGAAGCAGCAGAAAAAGACTCACTTGTCACTTTTGGCATAAAACCCACCTTTGCACAAACAGGATTTGGCTACATTGAAGCAGATGGCGAAGATGCGAAGGCTTTTCATGAAAAACCTGACTTAAAAAGGGCAGAGGAGTACCTAAGAGCTGGAAACTACTACTGGAACAGCGGCATGTTCTGCTTCAAAGCTGGAGTTTTCCTGCAAGAACTACAAAAACACTCCCCAGATATCTACCAAGCATCACTACAAGCCTTTAAAAACACTCAGACTTTAGGAAGCGAACTTTCAACCTCGTCAAACAACGAAGCTAAAGCATCTTCTCCAAACGGAAGCGAGGTTTCAACCTCGTCAAACTCTCTCGGAAGCGAGGTTTTAACCTCGTCAAACAACGAAGCTAAAGCATCGTCTCCAAACGGAAGCGAGGTTTCAACCTCGTCCAATGCAAGGTTAAAACCTTGCCTCCAAACAACACAAACACACCAAGTAAACGAACTTTCAATCTCGTACAGTTCTCTCGGAAGCGAGGTTTCAACCTCGTCAAACTCTCTCGGAAGCGAACTTTCAACCTCGTCAAACACACACCACGGAAGCGAGGTTTCAACCTCGCCCAAAACTATCATCAAAATCAAAAAAGTAGACATGCTAAATATCCCCCAAAACTCCATCGATTACGCAGTTATGGAAAAGTCATCCAAAGTAAAAGTCATCCCCTCAGATATCGGCTGGTCAGATGTAGGAAGTTTTGACTCTCTTTACGAAGAACTAGCCAAAGATGAAAACGGCAACACCCTAAACGAAAACTTTATCCAAATAGACAGCAAAAACAACCTCATATATGGAAACGAGAGAAAAATAGCAACAGTAGATATAGAAGACCTTATCATCGTTGACACAGGAGATGCACTCCTCATCTCAAAAAAAGGCTCCTCCCAAAAAGTAAAAGAGATAGTCCAACAAGTTCGCCAAAACAGTGAACTTCATAACATCCACCTAACAGCACACAGACCATGGGGTTCGTACACAGTGATAGAAGATACCCCAAAGTATAAGATTAAACGCATAGAGGTAAAACCAGGCGGCAGACTCTCACTGCAAAAACATTTCCACAGAAGCGAACACTGGACAGTAGTAAGCGGCACAGCCATCGTAACACTAGGCAAAGAAGAAAAAGCTCTCCGTGCAAACGAGTCCATCTACATTCCTATGGGAGAACTCCACCGCCTCCAAAATGCAGGAAAACTCCCTCTTATCCTTATAGAGACACAGATAGGCGACTACCTAGGCGAAGATGATATCTTAAGAGTAGAAGACGACTACAAAAGAGAAGATAGCTATTGAAACATATTATTTTACTAGCATTTAGCTTTGCAAAGAGAGATTTTAAAGAGCGTTATGTAGGAACAGGGCTAGGACAACTATGGTATATCCTCTCTCCCATCATCACCATCTTCATCTACACAGTTATATTTTCTGACTTTATGAAGATGAAGTTAGACATTGTTGAGAACACTTACTCATACAGCATCTACCTCGTACCAGGGCTTTTAGCATGGACATCTTTTAGCACTATTTTGATGAGACTAAACAGTTCCATCCTAGAAAAATCAAACCTTATTAAAAAGATAAGCGTACCAGCCTATGTCTATCAACTAAGTATCGTCATCACAGAGTTTGGCATCTTGATGCTCTCATACTCTCTAGCACTTATCTTTTTACTCTTAGTAAATCATCCCATAACTCTAACATTTCTCTATCTCATCCCCATCCTATTTATGCAAACTATCTTCGCCTTAGCCATTGGTGCGATTTTCTCACTCCTTACCCCATTTTTTAGAGACTTTAAAGAAGCAGTTCCCATAGTAGTCCAACTCTGGTTTTGGATGACTCCCATCATCTACATGAAAGAGATGATAGCAAACAAGTACCCACTACTTTTAACCTTTAACCCATTTTACCACTTTGTTCACATCTACCAAGATATATTTCTATACTCAAAAACACCAACATTTAACTCTATAGCCACTATTTTAACTATGACGCTCATAACTCTACTCATAGCCGCATATCTCTATAAAAAAACCATAAGTACCATCAAGGATATTATCTAGATGCAAAAGGTACTCATAGATGCACTCTCACTTCTCTCCCCAAAAACAGGCATAGGACGCTACACCTATGAAGTGTCAAAACGCCTACGAGTATTATCCGCAGATAAGTATGAGATATTTTTCAACTATGGATTTCACAAAAAAGAGCTTTATGGAGTTTTGCAAAAGCAGACAAAGAGCGAACAAGGAGTGAAAAAACTCCTATCATTTATAAAAAGTTCTCCTCTACTTAAAAGAGCAGCCAGAGAGTTCTATATTTTTGCTACAAAGTTTTATAAAAGAGAGTACCAGCTCTATTTTCAGCCAAATTTTATCCCAAACCCAAACATAAAAGCAAAAAAAATCATCTCAACTATTCACGATTTTTCTTTTATGCTCCAGCCACATTGGCACACTAAAGAACTTATAAACCACTACAACAAAAACTTTTTCAAACATATAAAAAAAGCCGACCATATCATCACAGGTTCAAACTTTACAAAGCAAGAGATTGTAAACTATATGCAGTTGCCACAAGATAAAATCAGCGTCATCTATCATGGAGTAAACCATGAGCTCTATAAAACACACCCGCAAACTAAACTCCAAAAAACAAAAACTAAGTTTGACCTACCGCACAAATTTTTACTCTTTGTAGGTAGCATCGAGCCACGCAAAAACTTACTCACACTTTTAAAGGCATACACGCTTCTTACAAAAGAGCAAAAAGAGGGACTACCACTCATCTTAGTAGGCTTTAAAGGGTGGCAAAACAGAGAAATCATGCAAGAGATACAAAAGAACAAAGAGCACATCCGCTACCTAGGGTTTGTAACAGATACAGAACTAGCACACATCTACAATCTTGCCACTATTTTTATTTATCCATCTCTTTACGAGGGTTTTGGACTTCCACCACTTGAAGCCATGGCATGTGGTACTCCAGTTATAGTCTCAAATGTAGCATCTCTTCCTGAAGTATGCGGTGATGCTGCCTTGTACATAGACCCAACAGACCCACAAGACATAAAAGATAAGATCCTAACTCTTTTAAATGATACAAACTCAAGAGAAGCTCTCTCACAAAAAGCCCAAGCCCAAGCCGCACTTTTTTCATGGGACAAGTCAGCATTAGAGCATTTTAAAGTTTTTCAAAAGGTTTTAGCAAAATGAAAAAAGTCCTAGAAGTAAAAAACATAACAAAAATTTACAAAATCTATAAATCAAACTTTGACAGATTTAAAGAGATTTTTACAAAAAAAACATATCACAAAGAGTTCATCTCAAACAACAACATAAGCTTTGACCTCTATGAAGGTGAGACTTTAGGCATCATCGGCGTAAACGGTGCAGGCAAATCAACCATCCTAAAAATCATAGCAGGAGTTACAGAGCCAACTTCAGGAGAGCTTATAAGACGAGGAAGAGTAACAGCTCTACTAGAGCTAGGAACAGGCTTTAACGAACAACTCTCAGGATATGAAAACATCTTCTTAAATGGCACACTTATCGGCATGACACAAAAAGAGTGTAAAGAAAAAGCCCAAGATATCATCGACTTTAGTGAGCTAGGTTCATACATAGATGAACCCATCCTAACCTACTCATCAGGCATGAAGATGCGACTTGCATTCTCCATAGCCATCCACTCACAACCACAAATCTTTATAGTAGATGAAGCCCTCTCAGTGGGAGATGCGCATTTCGGTGCAAAGTGTACAAAAGCACTCAGAGAGAAAAAAAAGCAAAACATGTCCATCATCTATGTCTCACATGACTTAAACTCTCTAAAACTACTTTGCGACAGAGTTATTCTGCTAAATCAGGGAGCTATTGAGGGGGAGGGCGAACCAGAAGCCGTCATAAACAGCTATAACTTTCTTATCTCAAAACTAAACGATGCAGATGAAAAGATAAGTAAAAAAGATGACAAAAGCTCCTTCGGCACTTTTGACATAGAGATTACAAATGTAAGCATTACAGGAACAAACTCAAACTCAAACCTCATAAGTTCAGGCGAAGAAGCCACTATAGCTATAGATATAAAATCCACAAAAGAGATCTCTAACATGACAGTAGGCATCATCATAAGAGACAAATTTGCTCAAGATATTTTTGGAACAAACACCTACTATCACAACTTAAACATAGATTTTAAAGCCAACTCATACTATACTTGCAACTATAAAATGCCACTAAACATAGGCGTCGGAAAGTACAGCATAACAGCAGCCTTGCACTCTAACGACACCCATCTTGACGACTGTTCTCACTGGCTAGACAATGCAGCAAGCTTTGAAGTAGCAGGAGTAGTAGGCGAAGTATTTGTTGGACTTTGCAGGCTAGAGCCCAAAATTATTTTTACAGAGGTAACACCGTGACAAACATCCTAAAAAGTATATTTTTAAAATTATCTTATAATCCTATATTAAAAAAAATAGCAAAAAGAATTTTTGTATATTTTCCAACACTTAAAGTCTATTTGATCGATTTAAGAAGCAACGCATATATGAAAAGTAAAAAAGTAACACAAATATATAAAAGCGATTTTTTAGAAGCAGTAAAAAAAGAGATAGAAGCTAAAAGACTAGAGGGAAATAAATGACAATCTATGTAGATATCACACAACTAGAAAAAGGCAGAGCCAACACAGGGATACAAAGAGTTGTAAAAGAGTTTTTAAAAAGGATCCAGACAAAAAATGGCATCATATATAAGATTATTATATATGATGATATTACAAAAAACTTCAGCCTATTGGACAATGAAGAGGTAGAACTATTCCTAAAAGATACACTAAACTATCAATTTAAAAACAAAACAATCATCGATATTTTTACAATTAAACCAACAACACTAACTGCATTTTTGGACATAGACTCAAACTGGAATGTACAGCTAAAAAGAGAAAAACTATACCCAGTACTAAAAGAAAATGGCTTTAAGATTTTTAATTTTATCTATGATCTCATCCCCATCATATTACCGCAATACGCCCACGAGGTTACAGCAAATAATTTTGAGTCTTATATAAAAGCTATTTTTGATTATAGTGACCTAGTGATGTTTGATTCACAGTCTGCATCAGATGATTTTCAGAAGATTAAAAAAGAACATGCCGCTCAAAGAGACATACCAACAAGAGTAATAGGGTTAGGTTCAGATTTTATAAAGTCAGATACAGAAATCTTAGATGCAAATATAAAAAGCATACTAAACAAAAAGTACATTTTATTTGTAGGAACGCTAGAACCAAGAAAAAATCAAGAAACAGTCTTAGATGTATTTACAACATTAGCACAACAGTACGATGATTTAAACTTAGTCATTATAGGTAGAAAAGGATGGAAAATTGATCATCTGATAGAAAAAATCCAAAACCATCCATTGAAAAACAAAAGTGTTTTTTGGCTAGATAACATAAGTGATGATGAATTAAGCCACTTTTACCAAAATGCCTTTTTAGTAACATACCTATCAAAGTACGAAGGATACGGATTACCAATAGCAGAGTCTTTAAGTTATGCAAACATAACTATCACTTCAAAGAACAGCTCAATGTATGAAGTGGGAAGAAATTTTGCGGATTATGTAGCATATAACAGTTTTAACGAACTACAAAGCCTTATTTCTCTCTACATAGAAAATCAGGAGCTATACAAGTTAAAAAAAGAGACTATAAAAAACCATTTTAAAACAACATCATGGGATCAGTTCTATCACTCTATCTCAAGCATATTTGTAAACTATCAAAAGTCTATTGATATAACCCAGTCACACTTAAAAAAACTGCAATTTGTTTTTATTAGCATCGATAAGCACAACCTAGAGGGCACAATAGCAAAGATAGACCAGTACGCGGATTTTGTCAAAGAGTACATAGTAGTAACCAATGCTAAATGCTTAGATGATTTTAAAAAGATAAAATCGAAAAATAAAATAGTCCTTATAGATGAAGATAGCATACTAAAAGAGCATAAAGAAAACTTTAGTAAAAAAGACCACCAAAGTAAAAACTGGCTTTTAAGAATTTCTTTGTTAAACATAGAGATGCTAGATAGTGAGTTTATCATGCTAGATGATGACAACAGACCCTTAAGAAAAATAGATTTAGAAACCTTTATAACAGCCGATGGACGCTATAACTGCTTCTATTTTTACAATCTATTAAGCTGGAACAACCATCACACAGACTATGATAAAGGACAACATAAAACAAAAGACATCCTAACAAAACTAAACTATGAACTACTCTCTTACTCCTCGCACTCTCCGCAAATAATCAACAAAGAGATACTTAAAGAGGTCTCAGATGATTTTTTTAAAATAGGACTTAACAACCCCATAGATGAGTGGAGCATCTATTTTAACTATGCAGTATCCTTATACCCAAACAGCTTTAATAAAAAACGGTATGAAACATTGAACTGGCCAGCAGATCCAACAAATTGGGAATTAAACTATCCCCAAGAAAAATACACTTTTGAAAATTATTATAAAGAGCTGTATGACATAAAAGAACTAGACCACGCAGATAGTGCGGAGATAAAAGTAGAAAAACACCTTACAAAACTATCTCCATTTCAAGAAACAAAAAAACTTTTTGATTCAAACATAGAAATTCTATCAAAAAACAACATGATTCATAAGATAGCAAGTTTTATAACAAAAGATATAGAGTTCTATCTCTTGTCAATACCGTACTTTGCTATAGTAAAACCAGAAGCTGATTTAAAACTGCAGTTAAACTACAGACTACTAAACAAAACACAAAAAGAACATGACATCTCATTGGTGTTATTTTTAAATGGACACTGTAGAACGCTAGTAAAACTAAGCCCAATTACTCAAGATGCCTCTCAAGAGTCAATAGTCGAACTACCTATCGCTTCTAGCGAACTAAAACAATCCATTTACGACATAACTTTCAATATCATGGTTGATAATTCTTATCTATATAAAGAAGACTCATCACCATATCTTATGAAACTAATTGTTAGCGATGAGTCATCAGAAAAACTATTGAACTATCCAAAGCTTATCAGTAACGATACAAAAGTAAGTGAACAAACCCTAAAAGATAAAATTAAAGCCATCCCAATTTTAGGCTTCTTTACAAGATGGTTGTATAACATTGCAAGACTAAACAACATAAAACACAACATATACCTACAACAAAATCAGTTAAATGCTCTATCACAGCAAGTCCAACAACAATCACAGCAAATCCAGCAACAATCACAGCAAATCCAACAACTCAACTCAACCATTAAACAACAAATTTCAAAAGAGATACTCTTTCAGTCTCTCTCTTTTGGGCAACGCATAGACCAGTTTATATTTGATGCAAAGATAGATATGAAAAACAGTAACTCTAGTGTAGAGTCTTTAGAAAAACTACCAAGAGCATTTACAGATGATTACTATCTAGCTTTTGAAAACAAATTTAGAGGCAAAAGAGAAGAGATATACACAAGGATGCAAGAGTATCTCATCTATTTAGATCTAACAACTATAAAAAGATCTTTAGACATAGGATGCGGAAGAGCAGAGTGGGTTGAGATTTTACAACAAAAAGGTATCGATGCTCACGGTATAGATATGAATTTTGTAATGATACAAGAGGCAAAAAAGTACAATATAGCAAATCTACAAACAACAGATGCCTTAAAATATCTATCACTACAAAAAGACAATAGTCTTGATCTCATAACAGCCTTTCATGTGATTGAGCATATCCCATTTGAGGCGCTACTTTTAGTAGTAAAAGAGATATACAGGGTTTTAAAACCACAAGGACAACTACTCTTAGAAACGCCAAATCCTGAGAACCTCTTAGTAGCATCTTACACATTTTACAAAGACCCAACACATCTAAATCCACTCCCATCAGAAGTAATCTCATTTATGCTAGAGTATCTAACATTTCAAGATATTAAAGTAACTCCTTTGCATCCATTCCCAAGCACGATGCATCTTAAAGAAAACACACAAAGTGCAAACTTCATTAACGAGTCATTTTTAAAAGCACAAGACTATATCATTACGGCAAAAAAATGAATAACATAGTCGCTATCCATCAGTTTACTCCAACAGTCGCTTATGGAGATGGCGTATCTGATGGACTACTATATACTCAGCGACTACTAAGAGAGTTTGGTTTTTCTTCAAACATCTACATAAGTTCAAACTTTGCAGAGATAAACTTTAAACATGAAGTCTTTCATATAGACCAATACAAAGAGTCACCAAAAAACTACCTCTTGTACCATCACTCCATAAGCCATGGCCATCACCATATTATAATGAAGTTTAAAGATAAAAAAATATTAGTCTATCACAACATAACACCTTCTCATTTTTTTAAAAACAACCCATTTTTACAAAAAATTTGTGATGAGGGAAGAGTCCAGTTAAAAGATGCCAAAAACTATATGATAAGCTCATATACAGATTCACACTACAATAAAAAAGAGTTAGACTATTTTGGATTTGACTCCTCCGAGGTTCTTCCAATCCTTATTGATTTTACAAAAAAGAAAAAAGTCACCCCAAACCAAGAGATAGTAAAAAAATACAGCGATACCTACAACATACTGTTTGTGGGAAGAATAGTACAAAACAAATGCCAACACCAACTTATTGACACAGCTTATTTTCTAAAACAACAAGGTTTAAATTTTAAGTTATTTATAGTGGGAGGGGCTTCTCAAACAGATTATCTAGAGTATTTGCATAGATATATAAATAACCTATCACTAAATGAACAAGTCATCATAACAGGCAAAGTAGATGACAGCGATTTAGCTGCATACTATAAAAACAGCGATCTATATCTATCTTTGAGTGAGCATGAAGGCTTTGGCATCCCCCTTGTAGAGGCGATGAGGTACGATACACCAGTACTAGCATTTAACACTTGTGCCATTGAAACAACTATTTCAAAAAATGGACTCCTTTATAAAAAATCAGCACTATATGTATCAAAAAAAATATTTGAACTTATCTCTAGTCCTATCAAAAGGATAGAGATAGTAAAAGAGCAAAAAAAGATATTAAGCACTTATGACCCAAGCATTATAAAAACAAGATTTAAAGAGTATCTCCAAAGCCTAAATATCCACATCCCAAATGATTCATCTTTAGATATACCAAAAAACAAACAAACAAATAACATCCAAATAGAAGGGCCATTTGATTCAAGTTACTCTCTAGCCATAGTCAACAAAGATATAGCAAAAGCACTATCACAAGAGGGGCAAAACAGTGTAAAACTATACTCTACAGAAGGGTATGGAGATTTCAAACCAGACTTAAGTAAGTGTGAAGAAGATATAAAAAACCTAGCATTAAAGCATCTCGACACCATAGATATAACCATAAGAAATCTATACCCACCAAGAACAAATGCCATGCAGGGCTATCACAAAATCATAGGCCCATATGGCTGGGAAGAGTCAAGATTTCCCAAAGAGTACGCAAATCTCTTTAACTTAAGACTAACTACAATCTTAACTATGTCTAACTATGTTTCAAATGTTATGAAAACAAGCGGCATCTATATTCCAACATTCTCAACAGGCATAGTTGCAGACCATCTCTCAAAGCTAGCATCAACCCCATTTTTATTTAGCCTGCCAGAAACCTTTAAACTACTACATATATCTTCTGGATTTGCTAGAAAAGGCTTAGATATTCTTTTAGAGAGTTTTGATGAACTCATACAAAGCACAAACCTAAATATATCTCTTATTATTAAAACCTTTGCAAATCCACACAACACTATTTTAGAAGATTTGCAAAGACTAGATTTTAAAGTAGATGTACACTTAGAAGAAAACATCACTCTCTATGTAAAAAATGGCTACAACATACTACTTATAAACAAAGATATAGACCCAAGTTACATTAAGTATCTCTATGAAAACTCTGACCTATTAGTAGCTCCAAGTCTAGGAGAAGGGTTTGGACTTCCTATGGCAGAAGCTATGCTTCATGATCTTCCAGTCTTAACAACAGCCTATGGCGGACAAAGTGATTTTTGCAATGAAGAAACATCATGGCAAATAGATTTTGATTTTGATTTTGCAAAAACACACTTCAACCTAGCAAACTCAATCTGGCAAGTCCCTAAAAAAGAGCACCTAAAAGAGCAGATTCAAAACATCTACCATCTATCTTTACTTCAAAAACAAACAAAAACCAAAAGAGCAAAAGAGTTTATCTTAGCAAACTATACACAAGAGAGAATTGCACAAAAAATCAACACTATCTTATCTACAACACAAGAACAAAAAGAGAAAAAAATAGCACTATTCTCCACATATAACACAAGATGCGGTATTGCAAAATATTCAGCATACCTTATCTCAAGCTTTAAAGATGAAGTTACAATATTTGCAAATATCGATAAAAACCAACAAACAGAAAAAGACACAGCAAATATCTTTAGACTTTGGCAAGATTCAAGAGATACAAATGACATCAAAAGCTTAAAACAAAACATACTAAAACATAAGATAAACACTATTATCATACAGTACAACTTTAGCTTTATCTCACTTGAGGCCTTAGAAGATCTGCTTATATTTTGTAAGACACACACCATCCAAACGCATATTTTTCTACACTCTACAAAAGATGTTCAAACACCTCACTACAAAGATAGTTTTAGCGCTATTGTCCAAAGCTTACAAGAAGCCACAAGAATCTATGTACATACCTTACAAGACCTAAACTACCTAAAAGAGAAAAACATCTATAAAAACACCCTTTTATTTCAACACGGAGTCGATGATACTATCCTTTTAGACAAAACACAAAAAAATACCATACCTATCATCGCAACTTTTGGATTTTTACTACCTCAAAAAGGCATCTTAGAACTCATCGATATTGCCGAACTACTACATAAAAGAGGCGTTAAGGTAAAACTTCTGCTTCTAAACTCTATCCACCCAGCACCCATTTCAAGCCAGCTACAAAACCAGCTCATAGCAAAAATCCAAAACTCTCCTATAAAAGAGTACATAACACTAAACACTGACTTTTTAGATGAAAAGCTCATCCTAGAAAAACTAACAAACGCCGATAAAATCATTTTCCCATATAAAAACACACAAGAGTCATCCTCAGCAGCAGTAAGATTTGGACTGCTATCTCAAAATGAGGTCATCACCACGCCCTTATCCATCTTTGAAGATGTAAAAAGCATCACTACTCAAACACCAAACTCAAATATACAAGACATAACAAAACCCATCACTACTCAAACACCAAGCTCAAATATACAAGACATAACAAAAACCATCACTACTCAAACACCAAGCTCAAATATACAAGACATAGCAAACACCATCACTACTCAAACACCAAGCTCAAATATACAAGACATAGCAAACACCATCACTACTCAAACACCAAGCTCAAATATACAAGACATAGCAAACACCATAGAAAAATCACTACAAACTAAGTTTGACAACACAAAGCAAAAACAGTGGATAAAAGACAATAACTGGAACACAATAAGCAAAACTTTTTATAACGCGCTAATGTAAACCCTTTTAAACTAATATTATGGATACTTCAAATATACTTAAAAAATTCACTTCTAGGAAACAAGGCTCCAACCTAACAAGCCCATTTCTAGGAAGCGAGGTTTCAACCTCGTAAGTTCATTTTTCGGAAACAAGGCTCCAACCTAGCAAGCCCATTTCTCGGAAGCGAGGTTTCAACCTAGCAAGCCCATGTCTCGGAAGCGAGGTTTCAACCTAGCAAGCCCATGTCTCGGAAGCGAGGTTTCAACCTCGCAAGTTCATTTTTCGGAAACAAGGTTTCAACCTAGCAAGCCCATTTCAAGGAAGCGAGGTTTCAACCTCGCAAACCCATTTTTCGGAAGCGAGGCTCCAACCTCGTAAGTTCATTTTTCGGAAGCGAGGCTCCAACCTCGCAAGCCCGTAAGCCCATTTCAAGGAAGCGAGGTTTCAACCTCGTAAGATATACACTTAAAAGACTACCAAATCACAACAAGGCAAAAACATGACCGCAAGTAAAACACAACAACAAATCATAGAACTCTATATAGCCACTTTCAACAGAGCCCCAGATGCAGATGGCTTGGCATACTGGGTATCAACTATTGAGTCAAGTGGATGGTCATTAAGACAAGTGTCTGATTCTATGTTTGAGTCCGCAGAAGTCGCTCTAAACTACCCAGAGACACTCTCAAATGAAGAGTTCTTAAACCAAGTCTACCTAAATGTACTAGGCAGAGCAGGAGATGGGGCAGGCATAGACTATTGGCTTGCTCAAATGGCAACTGGCATCCAAAGAAGCCAAATGATTATAACAATCATAAACGGAGCAAAAGCAGCCTCAGGAGATCCTATAGACAGACAGTTTTTACAAAACAAAAAAGAAGCAGGCATCTACTTCTCAGTAGAACTCGGCTTAAATGATCTCGCCTTAGCACAAGCATCTATGGATGGCATCACAAGCGATTTAGCTACAGTACAACCCTCCAAAGACAGACAAGACTTAGCAGTGGCAATAGCAGAGGCAAAGTTAGACATTATTTTAGGTGATGAAACAAACAACATCCTAAAAGGCAACGCCTTAGATAATTTCATCTATGGTGATGCAGGCGATGACACCATCCTAGCGATGCAAGGCAACAACACAATTGTAGCAGGAGATGGCATCGATACTATTCAAACAGGAAGCGGGAACGATATGATAAAAGGCGGAAATGGTGATGATACCATCTACGCAGGTGATGGCGATGATATCATCTACGGCAACAGTGGTAATGACTCCCTACATGGAGAGGGTGGCAATGACACTATCTATGGAGGCGACGGTGATGACTATATCTATGGCGGAGCTGGGGATGATTTGCTTTATGGTGGAGCTGGCAATGATAACATCCATGGCGGAACAGGAAATGACACTATCTATGGTGGAGATGGAGATGATTATATCTATGTAACCGATGGAGTAAACTTCATATATGGCGGAGATGGAAATGATGTTATCTACGGAGGTTCAGGCAAAGATACTATCTATGGCGGAGCAGGTGATGACACTATCTATGGCGGAGACGGAGACGATATCTTAGATGGACTAACAGGCGATGATATCATCTACGGAGGAGCTGGCAATGACCAGATAAACGGCAATGAGGGCAACGATATACTATATGGAGGAAGTGGTAATGATATGATTGATGGAGAGATGGGGGATGATACTATCTATGGAGGCTTAGGCGCAGATATTTTAGTAGGTGGAGAGGGCAGAGATAACTTTGTCTTTGAGACTCAGGACTCAAACTTTACAACCATGGATATTATTCTAGATTTCACCTACACAGCAGCAGGCTATGACACCATAACACTAATAGCCCAAGGCAGTGAAATCATCAACAGCCAAAAAAGCTCAGTATCATCAGCCACCACACTCCAAGAAGCAGCAGACATAGCTTCACAAAACGACGGCTCAACAGATGCCATAGTCTCATGGTTTATATATGATCACAACACCTACATAGTACAAGACCTCAGTGCCTCACCTACTTTTGATGAAACAACCGATGTAATTATCAAACTACAAGGAACCTTAGATTTAACAGGATTAAACCAAAACACCATACTGTTTGCATAACCTCATTCCGTGCCTCGACACGGAATTTCAAGAGACACTATACCCTTTATATAAGTATATACCCATCCAGCCCAACATTCGCTAGATATGCAGCGATAGATTCTTGAGTATTTTCTATATACTCACCAGAGTTTGCAAAACTTACTATCATTCCGCCTCTGTCCCCAGAGTTGTCGATTTCACTTATCCAGTAGTCATATCCAGCTTGATCAGCTTGACGACCAAGAATATTTTGATAAAGTAGATTTATAAACTGGTAGTTATCAACAGAAGCTCCATATAAGTTTTGAAACTCTTGACTATCTGTAAATGCTTGTGCTGCACCTTGAATAGAGTTCCCACCACCTCCATTACTAGCGCTAATGAGGTCATTTACCCAGTAGTTAAGTCCATCATCATCAGGAAGTCTATCAAAAAGTGCATTGTAAAATCTTGCAAACTCCTCTTGATTATCTCTTACCTCCACCGCATAGCCAACACTCATTCTACCATCATCAAACCCTAAGAACTCTATACTATGCAAAATATCCTCTATCCCAGGGCTAGTTACAGTATATGTCCCATTGCTGTTATCTACTACATTTAGGGTATTTCTTATCCCAAGATAAAGAGCAGTATCAATGCCCTCACCACCAAAAAGTTGATTATTTCCAAGACCACCTATAAGCGTATCATCCCCATCTTCGCCATAAAGTATATCATTTCCACTTCCACCGCTGATCGTATCATCACCAGCTCCACCATAAAGAGTGTTATTACCACTTCTGCCATCCATGATATCATTACCATCAGTTCCATAAAGGATATCATCCATCCCCACTCTTCCCATGCCAACAACATTCCCACCATCAACGCTATAGTTCCACACACCAGCTTCACTAGCACCAGCTAGTTGATTGTTCGCAAGATTAAGCATAAACCCTTGGTCACCAGAGAAGTAAAACTCACTATAGTGTACACCATCACCAGCCGAAAAACCAGCTCTAGCTACTTGCCCACCAAGACCGCCCGTGCCACCACTTGCTCCACCTGTTGTCCAGTTAATATCTTCATATCTAAAAATTATGTCAAAGTTACCCTCGCCAGTAGAGACAAGTTGAAGTTGAAACGCATTAAGCTTGTCGGTTCCCATATAGAAGTACCCTACATCGTCCCATGTAGCAGTAAAAGTCTTTGTATCTACATCCACATCATACCAAGTCAAGTTCGACCCCATAGAGTTGCCACCAGGTGTTGGAGTAACAAAGCCACCACTTATACCACTAGAAGCAGCCATGTAAGCATCATAGTCAAAATTATCCGAATCATCATAATAAGAACTAAGATCAACACTCGTTCTAGTATCCACATCAGCCCAAAATGGTGCAATAATAGGATTATAAAAGTTATCACCTATGGCTGTAGGGGTGTATGAATAGAGTCCAGAACCAAAGGTTACATTTCCATTGTTGTTAACATAGAGCCCATTCCATGTTGTCCCAAAAAAGTTCATCCCATCAGGAAAGATAGAAGTAAGATCTACAAATGAGCTATATCCATCATCATTTCTTGCAAGATAATTCTCACCAAACCCAACTTCCCCACCAAGACCATTTACTAACGCTGCCATTTTATATCTTTCCTCTATTAAGTTTTATGTAAGATGATAACTAAGTAATAATAAAAAACTATAACTTATAATTAAATAA
>Ga0265294_10002682_pt1 | contig 23233 bp, 21 predicted proteins | sample MunlanPumphouse3_FD_192504 | JGI IMG/M metagenome (GOLD analysis project Ga0265294, IMG submission 192504) | Groundwater microbial communities from a municipal landfill in Southern Ontario, Canada - Pumphouse #3 | ecosystem: Environmental > Aquatic > Deep subsurface > Groundwater | place... | reverse complement strand
AAGCGTCTTCACTACCAATCATTCCACCTTTTGTAATAATTGGTAAACCATTAAATCTGCCTTCTACAACCTTGCCACAAACACATAAGGGCATAACTTCATCAATCAATTCAATTCCTTTTGCATTGTTATTAAGCAAGAAACTTAAAGTAGTATCTCCACCACTAGAAAATATCGCTTTAATCGAAGTGTTTTCAAGAACAAACTCTGCAATTTTTGCTAAGTTTAGATTAATAATCTTTGAGACATCATCAACTTCCATATTTCTTTCTTTAGCAATCTTAAACAAATCAAGAACAACTCGTTTTTCAATATCGAAAGTTGTAATGATAAAATGATGATATTTAGACATAAGTACTTTATCTAAAACCATTTGCCCTATTTCAACAATATCTTTTTCTTCCAACAAATCATTAGGATTAAGTGGTAAAATATCAAACATATTTTTATCTTTTACATATTGTAATTGCTTAAATGTTGTATCAGTAACACTACCGACTAAATATAAATATCGATCATGACTTATAGTGTTTTTTGTCTTTTCTTTTGTATAATAAAAAGTAAAAACACCTGGATCGACTGTTATAACTCTCAATCTTAAATCTACTAAAACTTTTGATATTAAAGCTATATCTTCGTTTGTTTCAGCATCAAAAATAATACCATCATAACTTTGGTACAATTCTTTGACTAAAGCAGTCAATTTTGTAATATCTTTATAATCTTTTTTATAAATATTGACTAATGAACCTTTATATTGTTTTTTGAACAATTTATAAGCGTCGCTTGTATCTATAGGCATTTTCGGATCTTTAGCTACATCAGTGTTTTCAAGACTAACACCGTTAACATATACTTGGCCATTAATACATGTTCTCCCAGATTTAGGAAAAGCAGGAACAATAGCTATTTTTCTTCTCGGAAAAACTTCACTGAACGCATTCAATTCTTCGCCTAAATTTCCTCTCAGAGTACTATCAATTCTTTTATTTAAAACCACAACTTCTTCATTCATAAATTGTTTCAAAACTTCTAGCACCCTATTTTTAGCTACACTTCCTTCAACTGCTCTACTATCTGTGGAAATCGCTAACGAATCAAAACCGCTAAAATTCGGCAAATCCTTTTGATTAATCGCGCTTAAAGTCTTAAAATTTAATTTGTTTAGCAAAATAGCACTAGCATTTGCCCCAGTAGAATCGTCACAAACAAATAGTGTTTTTAACATAATCAATCCTCTTTTCTCTTACATTTTATTGTTATAAATTCAGTTGATTTAAAATCATAATCTGCTAAATCTTTGATTTCAAAATCAGTTATAACAACATCTAAATCATTTATATTTAAGATTTTATATAGCGATTGACTATAAAATTTAGATGAATCTACTAAAAGAATTGTTTTATCCGCAACTTCGTAAGCAATCTTTTTTAACTTCATCCTATTAATATCTGGTGTACAAAGATTCATTTCACTATCTACTGAAGACGAACCTAAAAAAGCTATATCAATATGAAACTTTTCTAACATTTCTTGTGCATAAACATCAGTTGCACTCCCTGTTTCTTTACCAATATTTCCGCCTAATAGAATAACTTTGTTGTTAGACAACATAAGATGAGCAGCAATTCTAATATCATTAGTTATAACCGTTAAATTCTGATTAGGAAGTTTTTGAGCTAATTCATAAGTTGTTGTCCCCGCATCTAAATAAATAGTGTTATTATCTTCAATAAAAGCCAAAGCTCTCCTAGTTATACACTGTTTAATTTCAGCATTTTCTTCACGTTTATCATTATAAGCCATTTCTTGTAATAAGACTCTATTCATTAAAGCTCCACCGTGAGTTCTTTGTAAAAGGTTGTTCTCTTGAAGTTTTTCCAAATCTCTTCTTATTGTCATTTTTGAAACATTGAACTTTTCCGCTAATTCCTCAACTGTAACGTTACCTTTTTGCGTTAACAATTCAAGAATTTCAAGTTGACGATTATTGCTGATCATTACATTGCCCCCTGTTTATTTTTGTTTGTTTTTGTTTGTTTTATTGTAACATGTTTATATATTTTATGCAATAAGAACACTGCAAAATTTTTATAACGAAAAAGAAAAAAGCGAAATAATCGCTTTTTTTAAACTTTTTCTTTTATTTTAAAATTAATTATTTAAATATTCTTTAGCTAAATTTATGTAATTAATAGAATTATTAATATTAGCACTTATTTCAGATTCAGTTAGTTCTCTAATAATCCTCATCGGATTTCCCATCACTAAAGTTCTTGGTGGAACAACTTTCCCTGGCGGAACCAATGTTCCAGCAGCCACCATAGCATATTCTTTTATAACTGCTTTATCTAATATTATAGAACCCATACCTATAAGAGCAAAGTCTTCTACCGTCGCAGCGTGAATAATTGCATTATGACCTACTGTAACCATTTTACCAATAACTGTAGGTTGATTTAAGTTAGTATGGACAACAACATTATCTTGAATGTTTGTCCCTTCTTTTATCGTAATTCCTGCCATATCGCCCCTAACAGTTGCGTTAAACCATAAATTCACGTCTTTTTCTATTGTAACATTCCCAACAATATTCGCACCAAGATTAATTACCGATTCATCTAATTGCGGTTTATAATTCTTATATTTCATCTTTAAAGCCTCCATAACCCACATATATTTTTGTATTATTTTTTCTTTACCCAAACTTTATAAATATTATCAATCAAATCAGAAGAAATCATGCTGACCTCGCCTTTTTTCTCCCTAGCATAATAAGCGGCTTTTGAATGTGTTGCCACGCCTTTAACACAAGCATTGATCATATCTTCATCAACCAAATAACTAGAAACTATTCCCGCTAATACATCACCAGATCCCGCAGTGGCTAACCCAGTATTCTTTGATTGCATAAGATATGTATATCTTTGTTCTTGAACAATCGTTGTTGGTCCTTTAAGTAAAGTGATTAGGCCAGTTTCAGAAAGTTTTCTTAAATAAGAAATAGGATTCTTCTTAAGTATATCTCTATCAATTTTTAATAAATCACTGAATTCCTTTAGATGCGGAGTTATCACTACATTTTTATACTTTTTATTTAAATCAAGATATTTAAGACCGCCAGCATCTACAACTAATTTTTTTGCTTGATCCACAAGCACAGAAAATACCTTTTGATATTCCGGTAAAACTTCAGTAATTCCTGGACCAAAAACAACAACATCATATAGACTGAAATCAGATTTTTCTTCTAATTTTTTATATATAGTTTCGATACTGAAATTAACTATATCCGAATCATAAAACACCTCAGCCAACCCAATTCCACATCGTAAAGCAGCTAATGCGGCTAAATTTATTGCTCCCGGCATCTTACTAGAGCCAATAAAAGCATTATTCCCATAGCTATACTTATGGGAATTATGCAAACGTTTTTTTGTTAAATCAACCTCATTGTAATCAAGATAATAAATGTCACTGTAACCCTCTAAAATACCAATATCCAAAAGTTTCATATCGCCATGATAATCAAGTGCGTCATTCAAAAAATTGCCTAATTTATAATTGCCAACAACACCTGTATAACAAGCCTTAACAGCAATCTTCATAATTTCTCCACTATCCGGATTAATACCACTAGGTAAATCAATTGAATATACTATTTTATCTAAAGAATTAATAGTTTTGATTAGATACTTATAGTCTCCTAAAACTTCTTTTTTAAGTCCAGTTCCAAATATTCCATCAATAATATATTTAGCATTCATTATCGCTTTGCTGACAGCGTCAAAAGGGATAACATCATTTTTATCACTGATTTTACTTAGATAAAACAAAAAACCCTCACTAGCTTTTTCCACATCACCAATAACAACTAACTTTACCGCATACCCCAAGTGTTTTAGTTCCTGGTAAACGACCAGTGCATCTCCACCATTGTTTCCAGTACCAGCAACAACTAATATTTCTTCCTTAATATCTGGCATTACCCTTGACAAAAAATCCTTAGTCAAAACATAACCAGCTTGATACATTAAGTCTTTGTTTGTAATTTGTTTTTGAGCACAGGTAAGTTGCTCCATTTTAAAAATCTCTTCTACATAAAAAACTTTGTTCACAAAATATCATCTCCTTATATTAATAAATCTATTAGATAAAGAACAATTAAATGCCCAGGATAGAAAATGTAAAAAAACCATCTCATCTTATATCGTCCTGGATTGCCATTGTAAACAAATATGAAAATTATCGCAACTACACTAAACCATTGATTTACCGACAATGCAGACATCTCTTCTAAGTTTAAATACGATAAAAGTGGTTTTTCGATAAACAACAAATTCAAAAATATTAAATGTAATAAATTAGTTACTTTATTTCGGTAAACACCAAAGAAAAGTATCATTAGGACTCCATAAGCTCCATATGAAAACCCAATCAATTCACTGGCAATAACTAAAGGAATAACAAGTATTTTTAGATATATATTCTTATGAAAGAATAAATATAAACTCAATAGCCCAACAAAAAGAGTCCAGAGAATATTAAAACTAATTATCATATTGATATCAGTTACAAAATAATAGATAACAATAAACACTTCCAAAATCAAAGCTGCTAGACCTAATCTTAAAAGATATTTCCTAATATCTTTTGTATTACGAAAACCTTCAGCTATCATAAAAGCAAATAAAACAAAAGAGATTCTTCCAACCATTCTAAAAGCTAAATAAAGATCGCTATTATGTTCTAAAAAAATATAAGCAACATGATCAATAACCATTGTTAAAGCTGCTATCAGCTTTAAATATAATCTATTCATAAAAAACTCTATAAATCTTTGATTTCAATTTCTACAGGGCAATGATCGCTACCTTCGATTTCATTTAGTAATTTAACATCAACAATCTTATCACTAATTCTATTCGAAACAACAAAATAATCAATTCTCCATCCTGAATTATTAGCCCTAGCATTAAAACGATAACTCCACCAAGTATACTTCACTGTATCAGGATAAAGATAACGATAAGTATCAGTAAATCCAGCGTCTAACAATTCTTGAAATTTAGTTCTTTCCTCAATAGAAAAGCCTGGATTCTTCATATTACTTTTTGGATTCTTTAAATCAATTTCTTTATGAGCTACATTTAAATCTCCGCAAAGAATCACAGGTTTTACATCATTTAGTTTCGATAAATATGATCTAAAATCATTCTCAAAATTCATTCGATAATCTAATCTAACTAATTCCGGTTGAGAATTAGGAACATATACATTAACAAAAAAGAAATTGTCATATTCTAGAGTAATGATTCTTCCTTCATCATTATAACCATCACCATCTATTCCATAAATAACTCTAAGAGGTTCTATTTTCGTATATATTAAAGTGCCTGAATAGCCCTTTTTAATAGCGCAATTCCAATACTCATGATACCCTTCAAAATTGAAATCTTTTTGCTCTTCTTGCATCTTTGTTTCTTGAATCGCAAAGATGTCAGCGTCAGTGCCATGAAAAAATTCATCAAACCCTTTTTTCCTTGCGGCTCTTAACCCATTAACATTCCAAGTAACAAATTTCATGTTCTTCACTCTACCTTTCTTTATATTCATGTCTTTATATTATAAATTATAACATAATTAAAGAATTATTTACTTTATTTAGCGCATATTTCCTGTTAGTTTGTTTACAAATATAGTCTTTTTCTTTATAATGTTAATACACTCAAAAACCAATCAAAGGAGATAGTAATGGAAAAAACGCATAAAGAACTAATGCAATTAGCAATTGATGAAGCTAGAGTAACCATGAACCTAGATTTTGGTGGCCCTTTTGGAGCACTAATCGTAGATAAAAATGGTAAAATACTAGCTATAGCTTCAAATACAGTATTAAAAGATCACGACCCTACTGCACACGCTGAAATTAACGCTATTAGAAAAGCTACGCAAGTTCTCAAGTCTCATGATTTAAGCGAATGTATTCTCTATACTACTGCATATCCTTGCCCGATGTGTTTAGGCGCAATAATATGGTCAAACATTAAGAAAGTGTATTACGGTTGTCTTGAAAGTGATGCTGATAGTATTGGATTTAGAGATGATTTTATTTACAAATTCATCGAGAATAAAAGATTAGATATAAACGTTCTTGATTTAGAAGAACAAGAAAGAGATACTTGTTTAACCCTATTTAAAGAGTATAATAAAAAAAATAAAGAATTATACTAAACTTAATATTTTTCTAAAAATATCTAAAAAGTCATACTAGAATTTCTAATATGACTTTTTTTATTAAATCTATTTATTTTAACATTATATAGTCTTTTTCTTCATAAACCAATTCTGTATCAATTCTTTTAGATTCCATAACGGAAACCTTTATAGCTTTCACTTTTAAAGCTTCTATTCTTATTTCGTTTAAACAACTAATAGGAATACTTACACGTCTACCTAAAGTAATATGTGGTGTGAAATCCGTTGAATTAATAATAATACCAGAAAGTTTTAAAGCTCGAATAACTCTTGACTGTAGAGATTCTAATGCATGATTTAAGTTCACTTTACAATGTACTAACCTTTGTAACCCATTATTTTTAAAACTCCCTAAAGAACCTATTTCAAATTCAAATACAGACTGGTTAATTTTCTTAATTTCTTCAACTACTTTATCATAAAGTAAAGAATCTATCTCGCCAATATAATAAAGTGTCAAGTGTAAATTATCATAGCTTGTATAGTTTCCATCGTAAAAACTTCTCATTTTTTCTATATAAGAATACAATTTATCTTTTATAGTTTTAGGAAACAATAAAGCAATAAAAATTCTCATTTTTCTTTTTATTTATCTCCCATTGTCATGACCATAACAGCCTTTGCAGTGTGAATACGATTTTCAGCTTCTTGGTAAACAATTGAATGTACACCATCAATTACACTATCAACAACTTCGTTACCCCTATCAGCTGGTAACGCATGCATATACTTAACGTTTTCTTTAGCTAAAGAAATCATATCTTCAGTACACTTCCATGATTTATAACTTTCTAACAAATCATCGACAACTTCATCAGATTGATTGTTCACCCAAGAACCCCAGTTCTTAGGAATTACAATATCTGCATCCTTGTAAGCTTCTTTCATGTCATGAGTAATTCTAAAACTACCACCGTTTTCTAAAGCATTTTTTTTAGCTTTTTCAATCGCCCAAACTGGTAAATCATATCCCTCAGGATAAGCTAAAGTGACATCCATACCATAACGTGGGAATAGCAAGATTTGTGTTAAAGGAACTGAAATTGGTTTCTTATGAGTTGTAGCGTAAGCCCAAATAATAGAAACTTTTAAGTTCTTAGTATCTTTTTTCACTTCTTGAATTGTCATTAAATCAGCTAATCCTTGCATAGGATGATAGATATCACATTGTAAATTCATGATAGGTACAGTTGAATTAGCAGCCATTTCTCTTAAAAACTTATTCCCTATACCCCAAAAACAATTTCTACAAGCAATCCCATGTCCATAACTAGACAGAATAACTGCGGTATCTTTAGCACTTTCGCCATGAGATAATTGCATTTTCGATGTATCTAAGAAAATTGCATGTCCTCCCATTTGCGCAAGACCAGCTTCCATAGAGTTTCTTGTTCTAGTACTTTGTTCAAAAAACATTAAAAACGCATTTTTGTTTTTTAAATAGGTGGTGTCTTCATTATTATAAAACTTTTGTTTTAAGTCCTTTGAAACCTCTAACAACTTGTCAATTTCTTCTTTTGTCCACTCTTCTAAAGTGATAAAATGTTTACCTTTAAATAATGGTTTCATATATTATTCCTCTTTTCTTATTTAATACTATCGATATAAACGCTTGGAATAGCCGCGTACATTGCACACGCAGTAACTAAGTGTTCTTTATAAGTTATTTCATTTGGCGCATGAGCTTGTTCTTCTTTTCCAGGACCGAATCCAATACAAGGAATTTTGTGTCTACCCATAATCGAAACAGCGTTAGTAGAAAAAGTCCATTTATCTACCAATGGTTTTTTATTAAATAAACCTTCATATGCCTTCACTGCACTTTTACAAACTACATGGTCTTCTGGCAAAACCCAAGTTGGAAAGTATGATTTTGTTGGATAAACTAACCCAGTATAAGCAGGTCTAGCGTAATCATACATTTCAACAACTGCTCCTGCTTTTTTGACTGATTCTAAATCTTCTATTTCTTTAAGAGCACTCAAATAGGTTTCTCCATCAGTCAATCTTCTATCGATAGAAACACTACAGCCATCAGCCACTGCACAACGAGAAGGTGAAGAATAAAAAATTTCGCTAACTGTTAGAGTCCCCTTACCTAAAAACTTATTATCTAACAACCTTTCATTAAGTTGTTCTAATTCCATTAATATAGGTGCCATCTTGAAAATTGCATTTTCTCCTCTTTCAGGAGCACTACCATGACAAGATATTCCGGATGTAGAAACCTTTATTTCCATTCTCCCTCGATGTCCACGATAAATATTTAGACTGGTTGGCTCCGTAATTACTACAAATTCCGGTTTTATATTTTCTTCTTCAATCAAATATTGCCAACAGAGACCATCACAATCTTCTTCTTGAACAGTTCCTGTGATTAATAAAGTATAATCATCTTCTAAACCTAATTCTTTGATTATTTTGCCAGCATAAACCATTGAAGCCATTCCGCCTTCTTGATCAGAAGCACCTCTTCCGCCAATTAGATTTTCATCTTCAAACCCTTCATATGGATCGAACTTCCAATTCTTTATTTCACCAATTCCAACAGTATCAATATGTCCATCCATCGCAATCAAATGCTTGCCATGCCCGATTTTACCGATTATATTACCCATCTTATCAATTCTAACTTCATCGAAACCGACATTTTCCATTTCTTGTTTAATTCTTAGAATAACTTTTTCTTCATCACAACTTTCTGATGGTATTCTAATCATATCTCTTAAGAATTTTGTCATATCTTTTTCATACTTTTTACTTAAAGCAACTATTTCTTTAAAGTCAATTTTCATATTTATTCCTCCCGTAATCTCTTGATTAATTCATCATAATGAAAAATCTTTTCATACTCATGATTCCAAAAACTCATATCACGCATTGAATCTAAATATTCTTGACTATAACCGAACTTAAGCCAATCTTTTTCTTTTTGATGGAAAAGTTTTTCTTTTTGTGAAACTGGTCTGTAATCAGCTATATCTTCAGTATTTGCTCTTAAGAACACATCCCTAAACCATCTTCTTAAAACAAAATCTTCTGTTTCTAAATATCGTTTTTTTAGATTTTCCAGTACTGTTTCATATCGATCATAACCATCTGTAGCAATAGTTACTACATTGTCGTCTGGTCCAAGATGTAAATGCTTAGCCATTTTAATAGCTCCAATGATGTTACAAATGCTTGATACACCAAACATGTCTTTCATAGCTATAGCATCTTCTCTTTTCACACCGTTTTCTACTAAAATATCTGTTCCATCATGAATTAACTTTAATCCTTGAACTGATTCTTCATCTTTAATAAGTACAATAAAATCTGTATTTAAAACATTATGTATTAATGTACACATTTTATCCCCAATACCTTCAATACGATGTTGTCCTCTACCGCCATTCATTAATGTTGAACATTCATAAGGTTCTAAAGCAGCTACTTTTGCTTCTGGAAAGATATTCTTAATATGATCTCCAGCTCCTAAAGTGCCAGCTGAACCAGGCGCTGAAGCAAAACAAGCTATACGGCCGTTTCCTATACCTTCAACAGCCTCAACACACGCGTGTCCAGTAACATGACGATGGAATCTATAATTAGGCAATAACTCAAATTGAGCTAATGATCTGTTTTCAGGATTTTTCTTTAACTCAAAAGTTCTTTCTAAAGTCAAAATAACATCTGATTCAGTTCCTGGAGTTAAATCCAATTTAGCACCATATTTTTCAATTCTTTGATATCTTTCCTTACTCATGTTATCAGGCATAATTACGATAGAATCATACTTCATCAAATTACAAATATATGAAACACCTATTCCGAAATTACCAGTCGATGGTCCAAGAATTGTATGTTTACCAGGAATAATAGTTTGATCAACACAACCTTCAATCAAAGTGGAATATGCAGGTCCTACTTTATGTGACCCTGATGGAAAATACTTTCCAAGTAGAACAACAATATTACAGTCAACACCTGTTAATTCTTTAGGTAGTACTACTTTGTGAACTTTGTTTTCTTCGTCTTTCCAATTAATATTAAAGAGATTAATTGGATTAAGTTCATTAACTTTGTTTTCTAGTGCTTTCTTTCTGATTTTCGGATCGATATGTGAAGGATGTGCCATTTCATCATATGTTGGTCCAAATGGAATTTTACTCATTTTTAAAGTCCTCTTTTCTTGTGTCTATATATGTTACTAAATCTTCTAGATTATCATCAAGAAGAATTGGTTCCGAAACATTCTTTATAGCATTTTTCGTATCTTTTAATCCATTTCCAGTAATTATAATAGTTACTGTCTCTGTACTCTTAATAATATTTTCTTTACGAGCTCTTTTATAACCAGCAAAACTAGCTGCTGCTGCAGGTTCAGCAAAAATACCTTCTGCAGTGCCAAGTTCTTTCATACTGGACAATATTTCTTCATCGCTACATGAAATGTATGTTCCAAGGCTTAACTTCACTGCATTTAAACCCTTCGTAGGATTTCTTGGTATTCCAACGGCTATACTATCTGCAATCGTAAGTTCTTCAGTTTCAACTAATTCTCTTTTGTTCATAAAAGCATCGACGAATGGTGAACACCCACTGCTTTGTACACCCATAATTCTGGGAATTATACTAATCATGCCTAATTTATACAAATCATAGAAGCCTTTATATACTCCCCCAATTGTACAACCATCCCCAACAGAAACAATAACCCAATCTGTCAATCTAAAATCCAGTTGTTCTGCTATTTCCAAAGCTACCGTCTTTTTTCCTTCTATCAAATTAGGATTAATAGCTGCGTTCCGATTGTACCAACCATAATGTTCAATAGCTTTTTTAGATAAATTATAAGCTGCTTTATAGTCTCCATCAACTTTAACAACATCAGATCCGAAAATAAGCAATTGAGTTAGTTTGCCAATTGGAGCTCTTTTCGGAACAAAAATAACTGTTTTCAAACCTAGTCTAGCTGCATTACCAGCTAAAGATGAAGCTGCATTACCCGTAGAAGAACAAGAAATAGTTGAATAACCTAATTCTAAGGCTTTAACACAAGCAATGACACTAGCCCTATCTTTCAAAGACTGAGTTGGATTTTGACCATCATCTTTAAAATAAACCTTTTTTGAATCGTATGTTTTTTCAATACTATTACTAGCTAACAAAGGAGTCCAACCCACTTTCAAGGTATCCTTAATATAAGTATCTTCAACTGGTAAAAGTGGTAAATATCTCCAAATAGAATAATCATTATTACTATGGAGTTTAGCTTTATTAAACACTTTTTTTATTTCTTCATAATCATATTCAATATCTAATATACCTTTTTCTTTACAAATAGGACAAATCAAAATTTCTTCAGTATTTTTCTTATAAAATTTATTACAAATACTGCACCGATATCCTTTAACATAACTCATGATAAATCACTCGTTTCTAAGCTAATTATTTTAAATTTATTAACATCAAACAACCCATAATCTGTAACTTTTAACTCTGGAATAACCGCTAAAGATAAAAAAGCTAACTGTAATAATGGATCTTCAATCTCATTAGAAACCCCTAAACTTCTTGCATAATTAACAAGACTATTTAGTTTTTTCTCAACAAACTCCAAACTGTCAAGCGACATTAACCCAGCCACTTCAAGTTTCAAATAATCCAAAACTTTTGAATTTGAAACAATAACAATTCCTCCACTTAGTTCAGAAATCTTTTTAATCGCAATCATCATATCTAAATCATTATCACCGATGCATATCAAATTATGAGAATCATGAGAGACTGTCATTGCTATTGCACTATTTTTTAAACCATACCCTTTTACTATAGCTTTACCTAAATTTTTACTAGCATGATGTCTTTCAACCACAACTAGTTTTAATAAATTAGGATTGTTTTTAGGATAAAAAATATTATTATCTAAAACAACTTTTTCGATTATACTTTTAGTTGTAACGTTATTCTTGATTAACCCAATAACATTTAAATACTCTTTCTTTACACTATAAGTTAAATCTAAATTATTCAGATTAATATTAACTGTATTCATTACTTTATTGTCAACTATATTTTCCGTTTCAAATAGTGCTTTCTTTTTCTCAGCTACTTTAACTCCATTTTTATAAACATATTCTATATCTATGTTATCAAGATTTTTAAAAGCGACAAAATCTGCTTTTCTTCCAGGAGACAAAGCTCCAATACTTTTAATATTATAGCAATTAGCAATATTGATAGTAGCCATTGAAATCGCTTCTATTGGGTCTATTCCATACTTAATTGCTATGTTGATATTATTGTCCATATGTCCAATTTTTTTAATGTCACTTGGGTGTAAATCATCGGAACAGAAAATAATTCGATTATAATATGATGGATTTAAACCCGGTAGTAAATCTAAAACATTCTTCGTTTGAGAACCTTCTCGCAAATGTATGTACATTCCTTTTTTAACTTTTTCTATTAATTCCTCAGGAGTTGTACATTCATGATCAGTTTCTACACCGGAAAGAATATATGCATTTAATTCTTTTTCTTTTACCTCGGGTGCATGTCCATCAATAGTTAAGCTTTTAAAAAGATTAATCTTATCTAAAACACTTTTTTCGCCATTAATTGCGCCTTTATAATCCATCATTTCGCCTAAGCCTTTGACTCTGTCTTCTTTTAAATATTTTTTAATATCATCTGCATTTAAAACAGCACCGGATGTTTCAAACGCAGACGAAGGCACACATGAAGGAATCATCATAAAAACATCAAGAGGTGATGCTTTAGCGGATTTTAACATATAATCAATCCCATTTGTACCACATACATTAGCTATTTCGTGACAATCAGCTATAACCGATGTTGTTCCTCTTGGCATTACTGCTAACGCATAATTATTAGGAACTAACATACTTGATTCAATATGCACATGTCCATCTATAAAACCAGGAGCTAAATAATAACCGTTAAAATCAATCTCATTTTCTCCTTCATAATTTCCTATACCAATAACTATACCATCAGCTATTGCTAAATTACCCAAATCAACATCTTTGGTATACACATTTATTATTTTTACATTTTTAATTACTAAATCCGCTTTTTCTTCCCCTCTAGCTATTGCTAGTAGTTTTTGTTTATTCAAACTATCTACCTCATTAATTAAGACTTTCTATAAAACTCCTCAATAGATTAAGAGCGACTTCCTTTCGATACTCCTTATTTGACCTTTGGTCATCAATCGGCTTGATAAGGGGCTCATACCAAGAAATAATCTCTTCTATCATTAATTTAATCTCACTTACAGTCTTGCCTATTAATCTTTCTTCAAGCAAACGATTCCTAACTACAAAAATATTCACAGCTCCAAAAGCAATTCTAATATCTGATATTCTTTTTCCATCTACTGAATACGCTCCTCCAAATGATAATTTAGAGATAGCATCAGTTAATCTTGGACCAACCTTTTTAAAATAACAATTAGTAAAAACCAACTTAGGAACAATTATTTTAGTAATGATTTCATCACTACTTAAATCAATTCTTCTAACGCCCTTAATAAAATCTTTGATAAAAACTAATCTAGTATTATTTAAACTTTTGATTTCTACTAAAGCATCTAAAATGTATAAACTTACCAAAGAATCTCCTGCAGGTGATGCATTAGCTATATTCCCAGCTAAAGTACCAGTATGCCTAATTGCTGGAGAAGCCATTTCTAAAATCGTATTTCTTAACAAAATAGGAACTATAGTATTATCTTTAATGCTTTCTAAACTGGCAGTAGAACCAATATATATATACATGTCATCTTCATATATCTTCTTCATTTCTTCAATTTGATTAATATATAAAACATCTTTTTTGAAACCAATCAACATCGAAGTATGTGACTTACTTTGTATTAAAACATCTGTTCCTCCCGCTACTATTTGCAAGTCTTTTTCAGTTAATAAGCTTAAACATTCATTAATAGTTTTAGGAATAAAAGCTTCTACCACAAACCTTCACCTACCTTAAAAGCCTCTTTAACAGCTTCTACTATTAAATTATAACCTGTACATCTACACAAATTACCGGAAAGACCAATTCTTATTTCAAAATCAGTAGGGTGTGGATTTTTATTCAATAAACTTTCTGTAGCTATAATCATTCCTGGTGTACAAAAACCACATTGTACTCCACCAGTATTAGCGAAAGCATTTTTAATAACTTCATACCTCTTTGTTTTAGAAAAACCTTCTATTGTTATTACTTCCTGCCCAATTACATTAGCTAAAGGAGTGCAACAAGAATTAACTATCTCATGATTTAACAAAACTGCACATGCACCGCATTCACCCTCACCGCAACCTTCTTTTGGCCCTGTAAGGTTAAAATCATCTCTTAATACATCTAATAATCTTCTGTTTAAATCTGATTCAAACTCAACTATTTGATCATTCAATTTAAAACTAATTTTCGCCATTTTTAATCAACTCCATTATGTATTCCGGAGTAACCGGAATTTTATGTACTCTTCTTTTGATTGCTTGTTCAATCGCCATTGCTACAGCAGGTGCGCCTCCAATAAGCGATAATTCCCCAACCCCTTTTGCTCCATAAGGTCCAAATGCATATGGGTTATCAAACAGATAAGTTTTCATCGGACACATATCCATTGCAGTTGGAATAATATAGTCGGTCATGTTTTTTTGCCTTATTTTTCCAACTCTATGATCCATTACTTCTAGATAACCATATCCCAAACCTTGTGCTAAACCACCATCAGCTTGTCCAGTTACTATTTTTTCATCAATAGCCTTACCAACATCATATACTGACCAAGCATTCTTAATATTTACTTGGTAACTATACTTATCAACTTCAACTTCTACTATATTTACACCCCAAGAATATGCTGGATAAGCATCTCCTTTAAAGGTTTCTTCATCATATTCTATATAATCAGGCTGCTCGTATTCTTTTTCAACAACAAAAGTATTTTCTTGCCAACGATTTTTTACTTCCTTAGTTGCTCTTGCTATAATCCCACCAACAATCATCATAGTCCTTGATGCAACAGTTGGTCCTGAATCAGGAACAAAATCAGTATCTGGATTATTAAATATAACTCTTTCTATATCAATATCAAGCATATGAGATACAAGTTTTCTAAATCCAGTTTTAATGCCTTGTCCCATCTCTACAGCCGCAACTAGAATATAAACTAAATCACCATCTTTTTTTAGCCTAACTTTAGCCTTTATAACATTCTTTTCTCCCGATCCTGTAAAACCACATCCATGAAAGAAAATACTCATTCCAATTCCTTTATAACTATTTGGTTTATCATATTCTTTTCTTTTTTCTAGGTAAAGTGATTTCTCCATAGCTTTTTCAATCATTTCAGGGATTAAGATTGGATCTCTAAAAATGCCCATTGTTGAAGTGAAATCATTTTGTTTAGCCAAATGTGCTTTTTTAAACTCAAGAACATCTTTCCCCAAAGCTAAAGCTACGTGTTCTACGAACATTTCTATTGCAAAAAACATTTGCGGTGCACCAAACCCTCTAAACGCTCCGTTAGGTACTGTATTAGTTTTAAATACATCACCACTTACATCTAGATGGTCGATTGTATATACTCCAGTACAAGCAATTAAAGCTCTAGATAGCACAACACCACTTAAACCAATAGTCGCTCCACCATCAATACCGGCAAAAACACCCAAAGCATAAATTCTATCATCTTTGATAGCTGCTTTAAATTTGATTTTAGCAGGATGACGTTTAGTAGTAACAAGCATATCTTCTTCGCGTTCATAAACAAGTTGTATTGGTTTTTTAATCTTCTTAACTGCCACAGCTAATTGACAGCCAATAAGTGAAGGAAACTCTTCTTTGCCACCAAAAGCTCCCCCTACAGTTGCTTGTATTACCCTAACATTGTCTTCAGTTTCACCCAAAGCTTGAATAACAGCGTTTTTAACATAATAAGGACATTGAATTGAACCAATTAATGTCGTTTTTTCTTCTTCTGGATAACCAACAAAACCTTGCGTTTCAATATAAGCTTGTTCTTGATAAGAAGTTTCATAAGTATATTCAATAATTCTTTTATTACTAAAAGCTTTTTTTCCGTCACCCTTATCAAAACTATAATGAATCACACTATCAACCCAATCAAAAACACCCTCGTCTTCTTTATAATCAATACTTACTTGTTTTAATAGTTTGTTTAAAACTTCCTTATCCGGCCCAACTAAAAGAGCTATCGGTTCATAAAGATAGCTTATCGTTTTTTCAGTAAAAACAGGCATATCACTAAAGATTACTTTAACTATATTTTTACCTGGAATATCTTTATAATCAACGACATAATAACCTTCTGGTAAATTCGGATATTTAATATTAATTATTTCACCTTTTACAATACTAGATCTAACAGTAATTGCATAAAGCATACCTTCATATTTAATATCCGCAACATACTTAGCTTGTCCAGAAGCTTTTTCATCATTATCAACTCTATTTATCGATTTTGAAATATCTTTCAAACATATCACCTCTTTGAGTAACTGATTGCACCAGTTGGACATTTTGCAATACATAATCCACATTCAAAGCATTTTTCAGGGTTGAAAGTTATAACCCCTGGATAATCAATTGCAAAATATGGACATATTTTTTGGCAAAGCATACAATCAATACATTTATCACGATCTAAAACTGGCAATGATTGTTTATAAACAACTTCCTTATTTAAACCATGATTTACAACATCTTCGATTGAAGAAAAACCATATTTCTTTAAAGCTACGGGTAAATCAGAGATAATTTTTGAATAAAGTTCTTTACCTTGTAACAAAGCTGCAGAAAGCATTTGAACAGCACTAGCTCCAGCCAACAAAAATTCCAAAACATCGTCAGCGCTTTTAATACCGCCAACACCAATAACTGTTAACGAAGGCTCAGCTTGTTTAATCTTATAAACAGTAGCTAAAGCAATTGGTTTTATTGCTGGACCACTAGTCCAAACAAAACCTTTATCGTTGCCATAAATAATTGATCTTTTTGAAATGTCAATCTTCATTGTAGGCCCTAATGAATTAATTGCTACAACTCCATTAGCTCCGGCTTCTTTTATCGCTTTTGCAAATCCTTCCGGATTTGGAATATGAGGGCTTATTTTCATATAAATCGGTTTAATCGTGTTTTTTCTAATCGCTTTAACAGTCTCTTTAATAACATCTAGATTAGTCCCAACATAATGTGTGCTTATTTCATATGCATCTGCATAAGCATCAACTTTAGGAACCAAAAATTCCATGTCTTCCTTTGTATAACCAAGACTAATGATTAAAGGTCTATCTTTATCTTTAACAAATTCGGGAAGTATATAATTAACCCAAACTTCATAACTAATTTCACTCCAAAGTTCAGAGTTCATTATAAAAGTTTTATCTCCATATATACAAGGTTTAGGAATTTTTGGCATTTCTTTCGAAATGGTCTTCGTAACAATCCCACCACATCCTTGATTAACTAAAAATCTTAATTTTTCTAAATCTCCATTTAATGGGCCAGCTGCTGGCATTAATGGATTAGCAAATGTTAAGCCATCAAAACTAGTACTTAAATTCAATATTATTACCTTCTTCCTTAATCTTTTTCCAAAGCTCATTTGCTTTGTTTAAAGCTTTTTCATATAGTTCTTTATTATCATTAACAAAATTATAGTCTTTAATTAAAATATTTCCTTTTGCAACGACCATTTCTGGCTTTAAACTAGGAAAAACCCCATAAAACAAATGACCAAAAATATTACTTTTATCAACTAATGTATAAGGATTGAAATCAACAACCATTAAATCAGCCTCTGAAGCAACATCTAATCTACCTAGATTAGTTTTTAAAATCATATTTGCGTAATCATAAGTATTCAAAATTATTGTTTTTAGATCATCTAAGGAAAAGCCAATCGGTGAATTTTCTTTTAAATGACTTAAATAAAAAATATTTAAATACTCAATTGCTTGAGAAGGTATTAGACCATCATTTCCACTAATAACTCTTATACCTTTATCAAGAAATTTTTTAATTTGGGATATTCCTACAGCGTTATTAAGGTTTGATGTAACATTAACCGCAATAGTAGCGTTGTATTTTTTAATTATGTCCATTTCTTTTTCATTAATATGAGTGCAATGAACTAATAATGATTTCTCATTTAAAAGATTAAACTTTTCTAATCTTTCCACTACCCTAATTTTGTATTTATCTAGACAATCATCCTCATCCATAATGCTTTCTGCTACATGAATGTGAATCCCTTCATCATTCAAGTTATCACTTACTTGTCTTAAACTCTCATCGCTTAATGAAAGAGAAGCATGAAGTCCAAACAATCCACTGATTATAGAAGTTCTATTGTTTTTAATAAAATTAACATTTTCTTTAACCGCATCACTAACATTAAAACGATCACTTGTCTCAAAAGCAAGAATACCTCTCATGCCAACAGAATCATTCAATGCTTTCTTAATTAAATCTAAACTACCATCTACTTTTTGGCTCGCGTGATGATCAATTAAAGTTGTTGTTCCCATAGACAATTGTTCGAGAGCACCCATAATAGCAGAATAATATATTAAATCTTTATCAAGAAAATAATCCAATTTCCACCATAATTGTTTCAATATTTCAACAAAATCTTTTGGGTTAAAATCAAAACTCATTCCTCTAGCAAAAGCCGAATATAAATGCGTATGTCCAGAAACAAAACTAGGAATAATAATTTTCCCCTTACAGTTAATCTCGTTGTAATCAATATTTCTATAATTTTTCATTGACCCAACTTCAATGATTTTTTTATCAAAAACAACATATCCATTTTCAAGATAAGTATGATAATCATAAATTTGAGCATTTATTAAAGCATACACCATAAAGACCTCACACTTTCTTTCCTACAGCTTTGATAAATTCTGCATTTTTTATAATAAATTCACCACGATTAATCGTATGAATTACTTGACCTGCACGTTTGAAGTTTTCGTAAATATTGTAATCAGTCTTTCCGTGATGCTCAGCTATAAAATTATCAAACAATTCATAGACAAACAAATTCGCTAAATTTCCTTCTTTTATCGAACCTCGATTAGATAAATTCGGGTACAAAGAAGCAATGTTCTTGCTCATTTTATCAATTGCATCATTTTCAAACAATTCATACATCACATCAAAAGAATACTCAATACCACCAATTCCTAAGGGAATGTCTTTTAAAAACTGCTTATCTTTATCGCTTCTATTAAAAGCGCAATGATCCGTACCAATAGAATAAATAGCATCAAAATTATCTTTAAGAATTGTTCTTTCTTTTCTTGTTCTTAAAGGCGGTGCTAAAGTATATAAAAAACCATCACACTTCTCCAAAAAATCATTTGTAAACAAAAAGTAATGCGGACAACTTTCAATGAAAAACTTTTTATTAATAATTTGATGAAAATCATGTTTTAATTTTTCTAATGTAAAACCACTACTTAAATGGACCATATACAAATATCCACCATATTGTTCAACATAGGAAGCTAGCTTTAAAGCTTCTTTAGTTTCAGCCATTGTTGGTCTGGACTTAAGTAAACAACTATATTTATAAGATTGATTTAAATCAATCATACTATCATTCTCGATATGTGCTAACAAAAGAAATTTATACTTTTCAGATAGCTTTAATAACTCGATAATTTGATTATCGTAAGTTCTTCTTCCACTATCTGAATATGTCGTAAATAACTTCAATGAATGAATTCCTAATTCCTTCATCTTGATTACAAATTCCTCTAAATCACATTTTGGATCCTTTATAGTCGCATGAAAACTATAATCTACGACCGATTTAGAAGCTTCAAGTAATCGCCTATTATAGGCTTTTTCCAATTCTATTATATTATCAACTGGATCTAAGAAATCAATGACAGTCGTTATGCCTCCATAAGCTGCTTGCAAAGTTCCCGAATAAAAATCATCACGTGAATAAACTTGACCTAGATTCAAGTGAAAATGTACATGTGGATCAATTAAAGCCGGCATAACCAAAGCTTTATTAACATCCAAAGTAATCTTTGCTTTAAGAATAGAGTCATCGATTTTTTCAATTGTTTCATTATTTATATAAACGTTTGTCTTATGAAATTTTCCATCAATATAAACTAAACCATTGATAATCCGCATATCAAACATAATATTATAAAACTCCTTTAAATTATTTTGAACTCTTTTATATTATACTTTTTTAGTACGTCAGTTAAAATATCGCTTCTTATAACTAGTACTAAATCTACATTGTTGTCTAAAAGTTTTGTCAAAACGTGATGATATCCCTTATTATCAAGTTCTAAAATACTAATTTCATCTAAATAAATTGGACTTATTTTATTAACGATAAATTCATCTACCATATATTCGATATAATCGAAAGCATCTTTATAAAAATGGTATGGCCCTAATTTATAGATTATTTCTTTTAATTCATCATCATAAATATCTCTAATAATTAATGGCATTTCCTTTTTATTTGACAACTGAATTAAGTTGTAACTATGAACTTGACGATGTTGCATTATTTTCTTAGCGATAAAGCCGTCGCCTTTTTGTTCTTTTTGATAATGTTCTAACATCCTAGTTGTTTTCAAAGAATTAATCTTTCCAGTAACAATCTTTACCATCTAGCATCTCCCTCATATGTTTATGTCCAGTTTTACCATTAGAAATCGCAAGAATTTCAGCTGTAATTGATATAGCAATCTCTTCTGGAGTCATTCCTCCAGTATCTAATCCAATGGGTGAATAAAAGAAACTTAAGTCTATTTCTTTACCAAAGGATTCATATGTAGATTTTAGATAACCTTTTATCTTATCTGGCGAACATAACATTCCTAAATATTTAGGTTTAATCTTTTTCTCAAGAATTTTATTTATAACATGGTAATCATATGTATGACTTGGTGTGCATACGATAATATAATCACCATCTTTAATACTGTCTTTTTCAATAAATTCTACAAAAGGTTCATTAACTAAGCTATCTGCGTTAACAAACTTATTAATGACTTCTGTTCTGTCATCAATAACTGTTATGTGGTAATTCATAGTTTTTAAAACGTTTACTAAAGCTTGTCCTACATGTCCAGCACCAAAAACAAAGATAGTTGCTTTTGGGCCTACATATTCATAAAACAATGTAACCACACCCCCACATACCATAGGTAAAGTTTTTGTATCAGGAATAATTTTCCCCTCATCAAGAATATATGTTTCTAATAAACTTTCTTTGTTTTCTAACAAAAGCAATGCTTTTTTTTGAGCATAGTACTCTATAGCACCACCACCAACTGTACCGATACTTTTACCAGATTGAAATACTATCATCTTTTTCCCAACTTCTACTGGTCCAGCACCTTCTTTTTTGACTGCTGTAACAGCCATCATCGCAATGTTTTTTTGTTTATATTCATTAATTAATTTAAATATATCCATTGATAAACCTTAAAATTTGACTAGAGTCAATATTATAGCAATTGCTAATAAAGCAGCTGAAACTACTGGATTAATCCTTGTCTTATTAAGTCTAGATAAAAAATTAACAGGACTAGTTAAATACAATAACCCTACAGCTAATAAAGTTGATATTAAGCCTTCATATACGACGTATGATATTAAAGGGTTAATTGAAGCTATTCTAAAATCTAAGAATCCAGTAGTTAAATAGTTTAATCCATAATAGCCAACCATAACTACTCTCCAACCAACACTAACTAAAGCAACAGCCGATAATTTCATTAATGGCTTTTCAGATGAAAGCATTGGAATAACTAAAAACGCTAGTAAACTTTGAATAAACATAGCAATCATCGGATTAATAGTTTTTGCAGGATAAAGCATTGGTAAGAATAGATTTGTTGCCTTAATCATTATAGCAATAATAGCAACGTAAAAAATAGCGGTTCTAGATCCTAGACTTTTGTAAGCGTGATACAAAATAAACATTACTAGTGGAAACATAATACTACCAGCAATTAAAGCTGGTAAAAGATGTAATGCGTAACCTAAAGTTGCTTCAACAATTCCCCAAAGAGCACCAAAGAAAACTACTTTTGCTATAAAATCTAAATTTTTATTTCTCATTGTTTATTCTCCTTATTTCTTTAAATATTTTTTCTGAAGTAATTGGTAAACTTTTAATTCTAACACCTAAAGCATTATTCACCGCATTAGCTAAAGCTGCTGGCGGTGTATCGATTCCAATTTCCCCAACTGACTTAGCGCCAAAAGGTCCACTTTCTTCATAACTATCCACAAAAACCGTAGTTAGTTTCTTGATATCAAGTCGTGTTGGAATCTTATAATTTAATAAATCACTCGAAACTAATTTTCCTTTACTTGTATAAACAACATCTTCAAAATGCGCCATACCTAATCCCTGAACAATCGCTCCATCAACTTGTCCTTTAGCTAACATTGGATTAATAGTAGTACCACAATCAACAACGCTAACATAATGAAGTATATCAATCTCATAAGTTTCCTTATCAACTTCAATTTCAATAAATCCAGCCATAAATGGCGGCGGTGATTTATGTCCTACATAACTAGCTGTAATTTGTAATTGCTTTTGTTCATGTGAATATGTTATTTGATTTGACATATCAACTAAAGAAAGCACTTTATTATTAGAAGTATTAATAAATATTTTCCCATCAAAATCAATGTCTTCAAATTTTGCCTCTAGTATTCTTGCGGCTTCTACAATCATTTTTTCTTTTAATTCTTTAGCAGCTTTATAAACTGCATTTCCACTAACGTAAGTTGTACTAGATGCATAAGCACCTACATCAAATGGTGTTAAATCAGTATCAGAAGAATAAATTACTACCTTATCAACATCTGTCATTAATTCTTCAGCTGCAATTTGTGTTAACACCGTGTCACTACCCAGTAAGCATGAAAA
>Ga0265294_10002681_pt1 | contig 23236 bp, 23 predicted proteins | sample MunlanPumphouse3_FD_192504 | JGI IMG/M metagenome (GOLD analysis project Ga0265294, IMG submission 192504) | Groundwater microbial communities from a municipal landfill in Southern Ontario, Canada - Pumphouse #3 | ecosystem: Environmental > Aquatic > Deep subsurface > Groundwater | place... | reverse complement strand
AAATTTGTATCAAAATAGGTAGCATCACACATATAAGAAGCATTGGTTTGATACAAGTGTATCAAGACTTTTCTGTGATTTAATTTAGGCAAAATAGCAAAAAAATTCCAACAATTAGTCGATTTTCTCACTTTTTAGCATTGTGATAACACTTTGTAGAAGTAAAAATAGTAAGCAATTTGATGCAGCATCATCAGATTTTAAACGATTTGAGTGATGAAGCTCTTAAATGGGTATAACTTATTAAAATTGCATTTAAATTCAATCATAAAGAATGTATAATAGAAATTGGCGTACCCCACAAAATTATATCCCACTTTAAATATAGTTTAATGATAAAAAAAATTTATTGAGGATATAAAAATATCGATTATTATTGATCAAAGGTGGTACCTAGGTATCCTAGAAAATCATAGCAGTGCTAAGTTATATTTTTTGTTCTCGCAAAGACAAGGAGGTAATAATATGATTAAAAAAGAATATTTAATTACTTTATTAAATTTATACTATTATCGAATATCAAGAGTATGGCATGAAATTAACGAAAATGATTTTGGTCAATTTTCAGGTCAAGATTTTTCTCGTTATTTGAGAACTTTAATTAAGGACAAAAGAAAAGATTTACCGTTTGATGAACTAGAAATTAATAAAGCAGTTAGATTTACAATTTCTGTTGTGCAATACTGTGAAGAAAATCAGATTAATATCATTACATTTGAAGATCAAAAGTATCCAAAAAATAAGTTAAACTTAATTCCACAAATGGAAAGACCTATCGTATTGTATGCTAAAGGAAATATTTCTTTGTTATGTAAACAAGGTGTAGCCATTATTGGTTCAAGAGAAACGGATGAAGCATATTTTAAGATTGGTATCGAACTAGGTAAAGAGTTGTCTAATAATTACGTAATCAATAGTGGCTTAGCTTTGGGTTCAGATACAGCTGGACATGAAGGAGCTTTGTTAGGAACAGGACAAACAGTTGCTATCCTTGCCAATGGATTAAATACGATTTATCCAGCAACCAACAAAAAATTAGCGTCTGAAATATTAGCAAAAGAAGGCTTACTATTATCTGAATATCCACCATATTCAAAGATACAACCGTATTTCTTTACTGAACGTGATAGACTTCAAGCAGCACTATCATTGGCAACAATCGTCATTGAAACCGGCATTAAAAGCGGAACCATGATTACCGTTAAGTTCACTGAAAGATATGGTAAAAATTTACTCGTTGTTAAACCATTAAATAATGGCTTTAACTACAATGATAAAGGCAATTCTGAATTATTAAAAAAACAACATGTCTATGAAATTCTCTATCCTTTTAAATTTCCGGAAATTGAGAATTTTATCAACAGTAAAAAAGAAATAATCAAATCTGATGAAAAACTATTTTCCAAACAAAGTACAAAAAAAGTTATTAAGCAATTTGTTTGGAAAATTGAGCATAACTTATTTGGTGATATTACTTATCGACGAGGCTTAACTAATGCAGTTGAAGAGATTCCATCTGATTATAAAATAATTAGTCGTAGTGATGAAGAAATTATAACCGAAAAAGAAGTGGATGAAACTATTAATGACTAAAGGCATCATATTGGACTTTGATCAAACAATCGTTGATAGTAGTAAGATTGAATACCTAAGAGATTTAAGAGCTTGGAGTACAATTAATCAAAATTACCATTTAATTACACTCCAGCCAGGCATTTATGCATTTTTCGATTTTCTATATCATCACCAAATCAAAATTGCTGTTGTATCAAACGCACCAAGAAAAAAATACTTAGAAGGCCTTATTAAACACTTTAAACTCAAAATCGATGTAGTTATTGGTTTTGAGGATGTTAGTAAAAGAAAACCAAGTTCTGAGCCAATGATAATTGCTTTACAGCTTTTACAACTAAAAAATACAGAAGTTATATCCATTGGTGATCAAGTTAATGATATAAAAGCATCCAATAGTGCACAAATACAAGCAATATATTATGGAGATTATATAGATGAGTCGGTTTTATTCAGTAGTAAAAATTTTAATGAAATAATCAAATATATACATACAAAGGGGTAATGTAAGTTATGTTTAAAGAAAATTTTCACATTGAATTTAGTAAATATATCAAGTATACATTCACGCTTAATTATTTTCATGTTTATGAACCATCTTATGGAATTCCGGGGAACTATGGGGAAAACGAAATTAGAATTTGGAATTTCAAAAGAGGTGATCAATATGCAATTAATTACTACATTAACGAACTTAATAAAAATAGATTATTTGATCAAAATACATTTTATATAGCACCCCCGTCATCGCAGCCAGGCATTGAGAAGTTTTGCCATGCAATGAATTCTAAAAATTTTAGTGGTCGCACATTTGAACCGTTTTTTTTAAAAAATGATCAATATCCAACCAGTAAATCGAGAAATGTATTACAAAAATATAATGGATTAAACGTCAATCAAAACATTCCTAGAAACACAATAACAATTTGTTTAGTTGATGATGTTTATACATCTGGATCAACTTTAAAAGCTTGTTTAATGCATTTAATTGACTTAGGACACACAAGCGTAAAAGTTTTAACCATGGCACGAACGGAAGGTTCTAATCCCCTTTTTTAATAAAAATAGAGCTGGCTTCACTTTTTGCAATTTTCGAAAGAGTGATACACAAGGCTCACTCTAGATGGTAAAATATTATGAAGATAGGGAAGAGAAAAATAAACGACTAAAGAAAGTCAGAATTAACGTGTGCTAAAAATCTACATGATATGATCATTGGGTGCTAAATATTTAGTAGAGTGCTAAATTGTATTAGTATCGGTAACATGAGACATATTAGAAGCATAGGTTTGATACAATGTTATCAAGCCTTTTTTCTTTGGCAGAAAAGGGAAAAACGCCTATCTACCAGTTTTCTAGAGACCTATTGTAGTTATGTTTTAGGCTATTTATAGTTTTTTATTTACTTTTATAATCAACGTTTTAAAAATTCGAGAAAACACTGGCATATTTCAAAGATTAAATAATAAAAACACATGCTAATGATAATATAAGAATATTGAAAATAGTAGCGAGAAAATATACAATAATGTATAAGGATAAAATGTTATTATCATATGTTTTTCAATTGGTATTATTAAGTCTAGGATCTAATTTATTTATTATACAACAATAAGAGAATATTGATAGCATATATAATTAATTGTGGGTATCACATATAATTATCACCGCTCGGGTATAAAACACGAGTGAAAGACACATATTACACCCTAAAGGGATTAAATTCTAATTCTATATTGACATTTGTCCCGAAAGGGTATAGTATATAGTCATAGACAAGTGACAAAGGGGTGATTCTATGAACAAGATAGCTGAATATATAAAAAAACAACGCAAAATAGCGGGGTTAACGCAAGAGCAGTTTGCCATTCGCTCAGGTCTTGGTCTTCGCTTTGTACGAGAACTGGAACAGGGCAAGGAAACTGTGCGCTTGGACAAAGTTAATGTTGCGCTTTCTATGTTTGATATGGAAGCCGTGCCCGGTAAGAAGGAGAAATCATAATGGGTGATTTTAGAAAGGCGTATGTATATATTCGGGATGGTTTTGTTGGTGTTCTTGAGGAAACCGATGAAGGATATTCTTTTTGTTACGATCCGAACTATATCAAAAGTGAAAATGCGGTACCTGTATCACTGACTTTACCGATTCAAAGTGAAAGTTTCATTTCAAGGACGCTGTTTTCATTTTTTGACGGATTAATTCCGGAGGGATGGCTTTTGAATATTGTCACTAGAAACTGGAAGATTCCAGAAAACGATCGTTTTGCTGTATTACTTGTTGCATGCAAGGACCCGATAGGCAATGTTAGTATCAAGGAGGAATGCGTATGAAATGTTTATGCTGCGGAAAAACCTTACGAATAGAAAACGAATCTGGCTGGCATAAGAACTGCATCCGAAATTTTTTTGGAACTACGCAGATACCCCAAATAGAGATGAACGACAACACATTGGAGATGCTTGCCATCAATAGTATTGACAAAGGTTACACAGTTCCTGGTGTTCAAAAAAAGCTATCTTTGCATTTGCTGTCGGAAGGCGACACATTAAGACTTACGCTTGTAAACTACCCCACTGGATATATTCTGAAACCTCAGGTGGAGCAATTTGAAGCGTTACCGGAATCCGAACATCTTGTCATGTGCATGGCAGATGCTGTCGGTATTGCAACTGTTCCTCATGCCCTAATCCAAAATGGAAACACTTATGCATATATCACGAAAAGGATTGATCGTGTCTTTTACAAAGACCATGTAGAAAAACTCGCTATGGAGGACTTCTGTCAACTGGATTCTAGATTGACACGGGATAAATATCATGGATCATACGAACAGTGCGGGAAAATTATTAAGCGATTTTCCGAAAGAAGTAAACTAGATTTGTCTGAACTATTTATCCGCATTGTTTTTTTCTATATCACTGGAAATTCAGATATGCATCTGAAGAATTTCTCTTTGATTGAAACGGCAGTAGGAAGCATGCAATATGTGCTATCTGCGGCTTATGACCTCTTGCCTGTAAAAGTAAATATGCCAGAAGATGAAGAAGATTTTGCTCTAGCTATGAACGGCAAAAAAATGAATATCCGAAAGAAAGACTTCTTTTTGTTTGCCGAGAATATAGGTATTACCAAAAATGCAGCTCAAAAAATGATAACTCAGTTGGTTGCTCAAAAGGATAAGCTTCAGTCAATGTGTATGGAATCATATCTACCAGATCATCTGAAAATATCTTTTTCAAAATTGATTGAAAAGCGGTGTTCTGTATTGATGAGTTAAGCTGATATGATATGTTGTTATAACAACTATGACAAATAAAGCATGGAGTCGTAATTGTATCAAAATAAGTAATCAAAGCCATATTTGAATAATAGGTTTGATAAGAAGAATACAAAGTATTCATTGATATCAACCTTTTTTATTCCTTGCACGAAACAATAATTCAATAAAAAAAGAGAGAAACTAATCTCTCTTATAACAAGGCGTACCCTATAGTTGTATTTTTTCAAAGAGTTTATCCTCTGGAGTATCGCTTAAACAGTTATTTAATTTTTGTTTTGTTCTTTCCAAATGTCGTAATCAAGCCAAAATTGATAAATCCATTTATCAATATCTTCATTTGTTACTACGTATTGTTTTCCATCTTTTATGTTTGTTTCAACAAAATGATCATAGACTGGTGCAAAAAATTTGTCATGACTGAATGTTTCTCCATCCTCCTTGTGGTATAAATAAATAAAGAATGTGCCTTCTGAGGTCATATTTCCTTTTCGAATCGTTGATTTTCCATCACTTGGATCAATATATCGGTAAATCACACCATCAATTACAACTGAATGTACTTCATAATATTCAGTTTGAATGTTTGAACAGGAAAATAGACCGAACATCAAGAGAAAAATTATTAAAAGCAAGCTTTTTTTCACTTCGATTTCCACCTTTCAACATTATTATATACTAAGAAATACGATAACACAATACGTGTGGGTTCAATTTGTGTGTCACTTATTAACTAAATTTGATTTTGTTAAATAAAAAAACGGGATTACAAAAACACCCATGTGCTATTCCTTTCAATATGACTATTTTACACTATTATTTAAATTTCACAAAGTTATTTTTATGAAGATAGGAAAAATCATTTTATAATCTACCTAATACATCTAATAATCTTCCGAGAGAAGTTTTATAAATATAATGGGTATAGTATCGTTTAAAAGTTATTACAAAGGAACATTTCAAATGTTCATTTTAATAGAGAAACTAAACAAAGATGGATAAATATTAAAAAATAGTTCAATTTAATTAAAAATGAAAATTTATGATATAATTGTCATAATTATATATAAGAATAAGAAAGAGAAAAAAATCATGAATGATAAAAAAACATTAAGAAAATTAACTTTTGCTTCAGCCGATATATTTGGAGGTGGTTCTTTCAACATTGTTAACTTTTTATACCCTGGTTTTTTAGCGTTAGTCGTTGGTATTAATCCATTTTGGATTGGTGCAATCATGTTAATTGCACGGCTTTGGGATGCAATTACCGATCCAATTATGGGGAATTTATCAGATAGGACCAAATCAAAGATAGGGAAACGTCGCATTTATTTAATTGTTGCTGCACCATTTGTTTTACTATCCATGTTTTTATTATTTTTTCCTTATCAAATTGAGGATGAAATTTTAAGGGTTGTTGCGGTACTTTTATCTTATTTATTATTTACAACGGTCCAAACTGTCATTATGATACCATATTACTCATTATCAAGCGAGATTTCACGTGATTATCAAGTAAGAGCAAAGTATAATTCCGTACGATTAGGCTTTAGTATTTTTTCTTCTATTCTTTGTGTTGCCTTACCAGGAATTATTGTAAATATGTTTAAGGATCAACCACAAATTGGTTATCCAGTAATGAGTATTTCTTTTGGTTTGGTATTTGGATTAAGTGTCTTAATAACAGGGCTATTCACGCGTGAAGAAATCAAATCAGAGCCAGTTCGTACCAAACTAAACATAAAAGAAATGGTGAAACCATTGAGTCTTAAACCGTTTCGTCAATATTTGGAAATGTTTTTATTGTTACAAATGACAATGGCTATCATGAGTGGATTGTTTTTCTTCTATGTTGATTTCTATGTTGTAGGGAGTGTTACAGCAGCAAATCAAGCGAGCTTCGTTGGTATGATTGCTGCAGCATTGATGTTTTCAATGCAAATTGTAGCGTTACCAATATATATCAAAATGATTGAAAAGAAGAGCAAAGCATATGCTTACCGTGTCGGTAGTTTTATTTGGATTATATGTGGGGTATTATTGTTTTTTATTCCTGCTAATTCCAATCCAATCTATATTTATGTTTTAGCGGTTGTTATGGGCTTGGGTATTAGTGGACCAGGATTAGTTCCGCATACGATGTATGGTGACGTAGTAGATGTTAGCGAAGTGAAGTTTAAAAACCGATTGGATGGACAAATGAGTGGATTCACAAACTTTATTAGTAAAATTGCCCAAGCGATTGGGTTATCTAGTGTAATGTTTATCATTGGTCTAGCTGGGTTTACAGAACAACAGCCTGGCGCACCTAAGATTCTTACGCAACCAGATAGTGCAATGCTTGCTATTCGTTTGATTATGATGCTTGCTCCACTGATTTTTATGGGAATAGGAATCTATATTTCTTATAAATATAAAATTGATTATAAAAAACAACAAGAAATCCAGAAGTTCTTGAAAGAGAAGCACATCAGTGAAGAAGAACTAATGGCATCATTATAATTATGAAACGACCAAATATCTTTCTACATTTTTTCCTTGGGACATTGTTGAAAGTTTTTTCATGGTTGAAAGGACAACGAATCAAGCGTTTTGATAAAATTAGTAAACCTGCATTTATATTATCAAATCATACTTCTTTTTATGATTTTTTATACACGACAACTGCTGTTTATCCGCATCGTATCAATTATTTAGCTGCTGATAAAATGTTTTATGATCCTGTTTTAGGTAAAGTGTTACGCTCAGCACGTGCTATTCCAAAATGTCTTTTTCAACAGGATTTGCTTGCTGTCCGGGCAACAAAGCAAATCATAGCAAAAAATGGGATTGTTGGTATTTTCCCTGAAGGACAGATTTCTTCAATTGGAAAAACCAATTTACTACCTTTTGCTATTTCAAAACTGATTAAAAAGCAGGCAGTTGATGTTTTTGTTGTGAAACATCATAATGCTTATTTTGTGAATCCTCCATGGTCAAAGCGAAGTTTCCGAGGCAAGGTCTATACAACGATTGAGAAAATTCTTACGAAAGAAATGATTATGATGTTAAGCGATAGTGAAATTTTTGCTATTATTAAAGAAAAGTTAGAATATCATGCTGATTTATATAATGATATTCATCGTCATCGTTATCATATTAATCACGTTAATAATTTAGAAAATCTCATATATCATTGCCCAAAATGTGGATTTAATGGGTTAGTAGCCAATAAAAACACGTTATACTGTCGTGAATGCGAGTTAACTCTAAGATATAATTCATATGGCCGATTTGATGACTATACCATTAGTGAATTGTATTTTAAACAACAAGAAATTATTGAGAAGCAAATAGATGAAGATCCAAACTTTATCCTTTCGGGGAAAGTTGCCTTAGAAAGCTATCGAAATAATCGGGTATGTGAAGTGGGTAAAGGCACCTTAACGATTACAAAAGATGCCTATATTTACTCGGGAACAATTGATGGCCTTGAAACAACAAAAACATTTCTCACTGCAAACATTTCTTACTTACCTTCTGACATTGGTATCAATGTGCAAATATATCAGGAATACCAATTGTATCAGTTTGTATTTGAAGATAAGAAGCTTGCAACGATGTTTGTGATTGCAGGAGAATATTGCTATAAGTCACATCACAAATTGGAAAAATAAGATCTCACATTGTGAGGCGTCTGCGATATCATCAATAGAAACAATGAATTCTATGGCAACTTTTATCTAGGGTGTTGCAAATCTTAATAAGGGTACGCAATTATATCAGAATAAGTAGCATCTAAGAAACATAGGTTTGATACAATAGAAGTATTGGTTAAACCTTTTCTGTTTTTCGAAACCATTGTATACTTTTTATGTAAATGTATTATATCTTTATATTTTGATTTTATAATAGATGATTTGTTTTTAGTTGGAGGTCGATTATGGAATTTGAAGAAAAACTTTATCACATTTTTAATAACCAAATTGTGGGTGGAAGCATTGTTTTAATAAAAGGAGAGAAAGAGTTAAAATTTAATTACGGTTATAGTTCGCTTATGAATGAGAAACAAGTCGAAGATGAGACGATTTTTAGAATTGCTTCGATTTCCAAAGTCGTTATCGGAATGGCGGCGTTAAAACTGGTTGAAGACCATCGTTTAGATCTTGATGAAGATATTAGTAATATATTAGGATATAAGATAAGAAATCCAAAACATCCGAAGGTAACTATCACGACTCGCATGTTAATGCTTCACACATCAAGTATAACTGATGGTCTAAATGAGGATAATTTGGGTTATAATGGGGTAAATGGGTATCACTATTTTGTAAGTTTAAAGGATTTATTAACAAACTCAAAAAGCAATTTTTATTCAGATAATACTTATTCTAGTTGCTTACCTGGCGAGAAATACATTTACTCAAATTTTGGTGCAGGAATCATAACTTGTATTATAGAAAAATGTAGCGGCCAATTATTCACAGAGTTTGTAGAAAAGAATTTCTTTAAAACTTTGTATATGGATGCAAGTTATAAAGCTAATAATATTGTAAAAAAGGATAAAATATCTGATACATATACAGGGTTTACTACTAATAAAACAGCACAAGCATTTATCGATGGGACATATCCCAATTATTCCCTTGGCAATAATTTTAGAGGGCCAGCAGGTGGACTATTTGTGAGTATGCAAGATTTAAGTAAGATTATGATTGTTTTAATGAATGATGGAAAGTATAAAGATGTGCAAATACTGAATAGGGAGATGGTTGATATGCTGCTTACGATGAACTTTTTTGCAAGTCGCTATTATAAAGAAAAAGAAGTTGACCTAAAAGGGTATACTGGTGGAGCATATGGAATATGCTCCGTGATGTATTTTTCTAAATTGAAACATACTGGAGTCTGTTTTGTTGCAAATGGTGGTCATTATAAACCAATGCCAACAGGACTAAATAATATTCAAGAAGAAGTCATTAGTTTACTTATGAGTGAATGCTAACAAGCATCGAAAGCCGATATGTTTTTAAAATTGATATAGAATACTTTTTGTTCTTAAATAATTAAAAAATCAGCTGGTAAGATTTCTCCTCGTGATGATGATAAAATAATCACATGAAAGATGGTCGCTCCAATAGATATCAATATAAAGTTTAATACCGTTTAGTCATGATATTAAGCTTTTTTTAATTACATGTATACATGTTGTACCTCAGTAAAACACGATTTATTATAATAAAGTGATACGATTTCTTTTGAATGATAGAAGAAAATTGATAATTATTTTGAAATATACGTATAAAATATTGTATAATATAGATAGGACTGATATTTGATAACGGAGGTAATATGAAGTCACTAAAAGAACTACTTAATAATAAAAGAAAGCTCTTAAACATTAGAGTTGCAGTTGCATGTCCCGAAGATGAAGAAGTACTGAATGCTATTTTCGAAGCGTATGAACTTGGATTTTGTATCTTTTATTTATTTGGTGATATTGACAAAATAAAGCAATTGACTAATAAAATAGGCAAGAAATTACCCAATGAATTTGTTGTGATTGAAGCTAAGGAACCAGTATTGGCATGTCAATTGGCAGTCAAAGCAATCAGTGAAGGTCAAGCTGATATTTTGATGAAAGGGCTAGTTGATACCAGTTTGATCATGAAGGAAGTTTTAAACAAAGAGTATGGTATAAGAACAAATCAAGTGATTAGTCATGTTATGATTTGTGAACTTCCTCGTTTAAAACGTTTAATCTTATTAAGTGATTCTGCAATGATTATTGATCCAACGGTTCTCCAAATGAAAGAAATCACAATCAATGCCATATCATTAGCGAAATCGATTGGTATTATAAAGCCAAAGATAGCTGTTATAAGTGCAATAGAAAAAGTGAATGAAAAAATGCCTTCAACATTAAAAGCAAAAGAACTCAACGAAATGTGGGAACATGGTGAAATAACAGACTGTGAATTATATGGACCACTTGCTGTTGATGGTGCCTTAAGTATCGAGGCAGCAAAGACAAAAAATATTACCAATCCTGTTGCTGGAAATGCTGATATTTTAATTGTCCCTTATATTGAAGTGGGTAACGCCTTATACAAAGGGTGGATGTTTGGGTGTGATGGGTTAAGAAGCGCAGGTATTGTAATAGGTGCGAAAGCCCCAATTGTTCTAACATCAAGGGCTGATTCTCATGAATCTAAACTATATTCCATTGCTCTTGCAGTGAGATGCTTCAATCACAATTTATAATAGGAGATAACTATGACATATAGAACTTTAGTAATTAATCTCGGATCAACATCGAGTAAAGTTGCTGTTTATGAAGAGATACAACTGATGTGGGAAAGTAAGATTAGCCATAGTATGAATGAACTTGCCGTATTTCCTTCGATTATTAGTCAGAAGGAGTATCGGCAAAATTTAATCATATCAGCACTAAGAGCTGCTAGTATCGAATTAGCATCACTTTCGGCTATTGCTGCTCGTGGAGGGCTATTAAAACCACTTATTAGTGGAACTTATACCATCAATCAAGCGATGGTTGATGCTTTAATGAATACAACACGAGGAGAACATGCATCCAACCTTTGTGCTGTTATTGCTTTTGACTTAGGGAAACAACAAGGCATCCCATCTTATATTGTTGACCCTGTTTGTGTTGATGAGATGGAAGATATCGCTCGAATTTCTGGGATGGCTGATATTGAACGAACATCTATTTTTCATGCTTTAAATCATAAAGCGATTGGTCGTAGGGTGGCTTTCGATTATCACACTGAATATGATAGACTTAATTTAATTATTGCTCATTTGGGCAGTGGCATCAGTGTGGCATGTCACCATAAAGGGCGGGTTATTGATGTCAATAATGGTCTTGATGGTGATGGACCGATGTCAATGGAGCGAAGCGGCTCTGTGCCAATGGGACCATTATATAAAATGTGTTTTTCTGGAAAATATACGTTAGATGAAATCAGGCAAAAAAATTATGGACAAGGTGGAATTGTTTCCTATCTTCATATCAATGATGCCCGAGAGATCATAAAACGAATTGAGCAAGGAGATATGTATGCTAAGTTAATTTTCGATGCCATGATATATCAATTGGCAAAGGAAATTGGTGCTTGTGCGACAGTTTTTAAAGGTAATGTTGATTACATTGTTTTAACGGGAGGATTAGCTCATAGTGAGTATTTAGTTCAAGAAGTAAAAGAAAGAATTGCTTTTATTGCACCACTTCTTGTCTATCCAGGCGAAAATGAAATGCTTTCTCTTGCCCAAGGAGTATTGCGAGTTTTAAAAAAAGAAGAAATTGCAAAGGAGTTCATTGCTGACTAGGTATTTAATCAGTTTTTTTTCAGAATCATCATGAAAGCGTTTACTAATAGATTAAAATATGCTATAATAAAGACAAAAATGGAGGAGGAATACTTTGAATAAATTTGATTATATGGCTAAATATGGCTATGAACAATTGATTTATTTTTATGATAAAGAAACAGGTTTAAAGGGTATCACTTGTATTCATGATACGACACTAGGCCCTGCTCTTGGCGGAACGAGACTTTGGAACTATGCTTCTGAAGACGAAGCAGTAGAAGATGTCTTAAGACTTGCTAGGGGAATGACCTATAAGAATGCAGTTGCAGGGCTTAATCTTGGTGGTGGTAAAACAGTTCTAATAGGCGATCCTGATAAAGTGAAATCGGAAGCTTATTGGCGTGCATTTGGTCGTTATGTTCAATCATTAAATGGTCGCTACATCACTGCTGAAGATATTAATACCAATACAGATGACATGGATTATATTGCCATGGAAACTAGTCATATCACAGGGTTGAAAAAAACCTCAGGAGATCCATCGCCTTTTACTGCTTTGGGTGTATATTGGGGAATGAAAGCATCTTGTTTTGAAATGTATGGTTCGAATGAATTAAAAGATAAAAGAGTTCTAGTTCAAGGAGTAGGTCAGGTAGGCTATAATCTTGTTAAATTATTGGTTCAAGATGGTGCTAAGGTGTTTGTTTCAGACATTAAACAAGTAAAACTTGACCGTGTTGCTAGTGAACTTCCGGTTACAATTGTCCCATTTGGAAATATTTTCAAAAATTCCTATGATATCTTTGCTCCATGTGCGCTTGGTGCGATTATTAATGATGAAACAATTCCTCTATTTAAATTTAAAATTATTTGTGGAGCTGCCAATAATGTTTTAAAAGAAGAACGTCATGGTGTGGCTTTACAAAATGCAGGAATATTGTATGCCCCTGATTATGTTGTAAATGCAGGTGGTGTTATTAATGTTTTTCAAGAAATTATCGGTTACAATTCTATAGAAGCAACAAGAAAAGTTGAAAAAATCTATGGTAAGGTCTTAGATATATTTAAAATTGCGAAAGAAAAACAAATTACTCCAGCTCAGGCGGCAAATCATCTGGCTGAAGAGCGTATTCGCGTTATTCGCAATATTCGAAGCAATTATATTAAACGCTAATGAAAGCTCCTTTAATCATTATTGTTGGTCATAGTGGTAGCGGGAAATCGGAATTTGCAGTCAACTTAGCTTTTCAGTTAGTTCAAGAACAGCGAGTTTGTCTCGCCGATTTAGATATCATCAATACATACTTTCGTTCCCGAGAAATTAGAGATATCCTGAAGAAAGAGCAAATCGAAGTGGTTTCTGATACTTTCGATTCAACCAAAGGATTAGACATGCCGTATTTATCACCAGCGATTCAGGGTAGAATATTTAAACGTGACAAACTAGTTATCCTTGATTGTGGTGGAGATGCAAATGGAATTAGAGTATTAAAACAATACGATAGTGATATCATCGATACGTTATACGACATGTGGATGGTGATTAATGTTTTTCGTCCTGAAACAAGTAATGTTCAACAAATAATTAAGATGATGGAACGATTAAAAAAGGAATCAGGACTCATAATTACTGGTTTAATCAATAACAGCAATTACTTAAGAAACACTACAGTTGAAGATATTATTTATTCTAATCAAATCATAAAGGAAGTTGTTGCCTTAACCAACATTAAGGTAGTTTACACTTCTGTAATTGAATCTTTAATACAACAACTACCCCCAGATATCTTAGGAGAAAAGTTTCCCCTGAAGATATTATTACGAGAAAAATGGCTTTGAGGAGATTAACATATGGCAAAGGGTAAAATCGAAATAGCAACGGAACGTTGTAAAGGCTGTAGTTTATGTATAGCCGCATGTCCACTCCGTTTATTGGAACTAGATCCTAATACATTAAATACTAAAGGATACCAGCCAATACGTATTCATACACCAGAAAAGTGCATCGGTTGTGCAAATTGTGCGATGATGTGTCCTGATGTTGTTATCACCGTCTATCGGTTAGATGAATAGTGTCCTTTGAATATTATCATTAGGATTGATAGCATGAAAAAAATTATACTAGGGGGAAAATATCAATGGCAAAATTAATGATGAAGGGAAATGAAGCCATGGCTTTAGCTGCTCTAAAGGGCGGTTGTAAAGCATTTTTTGGCTATCCGATTACACCACAAAGCGAACTCCCTGAATATCTATCTCGATATATGAGCGAATATGGTGGAGTGTTCTTACAAGCAGAGTCAGAGGTTGCAGCAATTAACATGGTTTATGGTGCAAGTGCAGCTGGTGTTAGAGTCATGACATCTTCGTCTTCACCAGGTATTGCTTTAAAACAAGAAGGCATTAGCTATATGGCTGGTGCAGAATTACCGGGTGTTATTATTAATGTGATGCGAGGAGGGCCTGGACTTGGTGGTATTCAACCTTCACAAGCAGATTATAAACAGGTTACTCGTGGAGGAGGTAATGGCGATTATTATTGTTTGGCTTTTGCTCCAGAATCGCTGCAAGAAACAGTAGATATTATAAAAGAAGCTTTTGATCTTGCCGATATGTATCGCAATCCAGTCATGATTGCTGTTGATGGTTTGATTGGCCAAATGATGGAACCTGTTGATGTTGATAAAGAAATCAAAAAACATCGCATTCTAGAAAAAGATTGGGCAACTAATGCAACAATGGGACAAAGAGAGCGTCGTATTGTTAACTCGCTTTATTTAAATACTCCAGAATTAGAAGCTCATTGCATTAAGTTACATACTAAATATGAAAAAATAAAAGAAAATGAGCAGCGTTATGAAATTATAAATGGTGAAGATGCTGAAATAATGATTGTTGCTTATGGAACGATGGCACGTATTTGCCGTAGTGCAATTGAAGCGCTTCGTGAACAAGGCATCAAAGTAGGATTACTAAGGCCAATTACTATATGGCCATATCCTGAAACTGCCTTTGATCAATTATCTTCTAGTGTAAAAGGCTTATTAACATGTGAGTTATCTATGGGGCAAATGCTTGATGATGTCAAGATTGCCAATAGAGGACGGTTGCCTATTTCTTTCTTTGGGCGAAGTGGTGGCATGATTCCTGAAACGGAAGAAATTGTTGATGCTGTTATGAGAATGTGGGAGGGGCTAAGTAATGAGTAAAGTAATCTTTGAAAGAATAAAAGCATTAACTGCCAATGAATTCTCATATTGTGCTGGTTGTACTCATGGAATCATTCATCGTCTTGTAGCAGAAGTACTAGAAGAACTAAATTTGATGGAGCAAGCAATTGGAATATCTCCAGTAGGTTGTGCTGTAACAAATTATAATAATTTCAATTGTGATATGGTGCAAGCAGCACATGGACGTGGTCCAGCAGTTGCTACAGGAATAAAACGAGTTTTACCTGGTCGCATTGTTTTTACATATCAAGGTGATGGAGATTTAGCATCAATAGGAACTGCAGAAATTGTTCATGCAGCGCATCGTGGGGAGAAAATAACCGTCATATTTGTTAATAATGCTATTTATGGAATGACAGGTGGACAAATGGCTCCAACAACATTGATCGGGCAAAAAACATCTACTTCACCAAATGGCCGAACAATAGAACAATCTGGTGCACCAATCAGGATGTCTGAGTTATTAGCAACCATTCCGGGAGCTACTTACATTGAAAGAGTGTCAGTGCATAACCCTGCCCATGTTAGGCGAGCAAAACAAGCAGTGAAACGTGCTTTTCAAACACAAATTGATAAGAAAGGATTCTCCTTGATTGAATTTATCTCTACATGTCCTGTGAACTGGGGAATGACTCCCAATCAGGCATTAAAATGGGCGGAAGAAAACATGATAGCTTACTATCCACTCGGTGTATTTAGGGATGATGCAAAGGAGGCAAGGCAATGATTTCCGAAAAGATAATATGTGCTGGTTTTGGTGGCCAGGGAGTTATGCTATTGGGGCAGTTACTAGCGTATGCCGCTAATGATCGGGGTTTTAATACATTATGGTATCCATCATATGGACCTGAAACTAGAGGTGGTACTGCTAATTGTTCTGTCACTATATCCGAAGTTCCCGTGAACTCTCCAGTTATCTCAAAAGCTGATGCAGTGATAGTCATGAATAAACCATCACTTGAAAAGTTTGAGAGTAAAGTAAAACCACTAGGAAAGCTGTTCATAAATTCCTCATTGATAGATCAAAAGAGTAATAGAACAGATATTGAAACATTTTATATCCCCGTCAATGAAATAGCAGGTAAACTAGGCAATTTCAAGGTAGCTAATATGGTTATGTTAGGAGCATATCTAGCAAAAACACAACTATTTGAAGATGCTTTAATTATAAAATTGTTAACAAAAATATTTGGTGATAGTAAAGCACATTTGATTGCATTAAATAATGAAGCACTCGCTGCTGGCAGAGACTATTTCAATAAAAACTATCAATAAGAGAGGGTAAAAAAGATTCACAGAGCAAATATGATTTTCTGTAAATAGTTTATCATCAATGTTTTAAACAAAACATGAATAAAAAGAGTCACTATTGTGGCTCTTTTATAGTTTTATGTGAGCAAATGAGATATCTAGTTGACTGGGTTTAAATAACATGGTAAAATCTTATTATGAAATGAGAAAACGCTCTCATTCTATAAAAAAAGAAAGGAATATATATGAATTTCATTAAGAAAAACTTAAAATCATTTATTTTCTTATTATCCTTTGTTTCAATCGTGTTTATTTCAATGGCGATTGCAAGCGGAATCCAAAACGATTTTGGAAAAATTGATGTTACTGCGGGAACATTTGAAACAACATACAAAACCATGGACGGCGAAGAAATTACTGGCGAAATCGCTTATAAGTTATATGTTCCAAAAACGGCAACAACTACAAGTAAGGCAAGTGCTTTGTTGCTATTACATGGATATCAAAACGACCATGAAACCTCGGCAGCTTATGCACTAGAATTGGCAAGAAGAGGTGTTGTCGTCCTTGCGATTGATGAATTTGGTCATGGAGCAACAACAATTAGTCTAATTAATCGCGGATATGTGAATCATAAGGTTACCGTCAATTATGGAACTGACTTAAAAGAGAATAAGACATATGTTGAGATAGGTGGACCAAAACGATATAAAGTTATGATGAACTTTTCTAATATGAAGTTCTTCTTAGATAAATACTCAAAAGATGAAGAAGGAAATCAAATCCTAGATTCTTCTATGGGAGGAATTGCAGCTTATGCCTATTTATCTACTCTGGCATATGTTGATCATACAAAGATGGCGGTTTCTGGTCACTCGATGGGTACCTGGGCTTCTTGGAGTGTGAGTGCTGCTTTCTCTGGAAGTGAAATAGAACCTCGGTCAACCATCCTTCAAGCAGGTGAATTATTTACCAAAGATGCTTATGACGATACATTGATTCATTTTAATAATGTTTTATTATTAACGGCAAAATGGGATGAATTTAGCATGTTCCGTGATTATAGTAAAGAAACAGTCAATGATTCCATTATTCAAAACGAAATAACAAGTGAATTTTTGGGTGTGAGTCAAGGTAGTGGGGAATGGAATACAACATATGGTGAATTTAGTGATGGAACTGCTCGCCGTCGCGAATTGGTAATTACCAACCATCGTTTATTAACACATAATAAAAAAGCAATTGCTGCAACGATTGATTGGCTTGACCAAACAATTGGGACAAACACAACATTAGAAAATACTAGTCAAGTTTTCTTAGTTAAAGAATGCCTAGTGTTGACTGCAACATTGGCTACAATTGCTAGTATGTTTGCGTTATTTATGATTCTAATTAAAATATCATTCTTTAGTTCTATTGCTCATCCTGAAATTATTATTGCAAGAGCAAATACAGTTAAGACAGGATGGAGATGGTGGAAAGGTGCTATTATCACAATAGCAATCGCCGGCCTAACTTATCCATTTATGACACAACTAGGACATGGTCTATTACCATTACCAGAAACCTCTATTTTTAGAATGACAATCGGAAATGGTTTCTTATCATGGTATTTATTATTGATTATTATTATGCTCCTTACAACAATTCTTCCTTGGAAAAAAGCGAAGAAACTGAATATATCAAAAGATTATTGTGATTTAGGTCTATCTACTCCAGAAAAAAAAGATCAGTTTGACTGGATATTACTAGGCAAAAGTGCTATCGTTGTTGTATGTATGACTACTTTCATGTATATTCAGTGTATTATTTGTGAGAAAGCATTTATGTTAGATTTTAGATTTATTTGGCCATTCTTTAAAGGATTTAGTTGGGAAAGATTTTTTCAATTGTTGGTGTATCTACCAATCTTCATCCTATTCTTTATTTTAAACAATTCAAAAATTTTCGCGCAAATGAGAAATAATGGTGCAGATAAGGCAGGATTGAAAGGCTTTCTATCTTGTTGGTGGCGCAATGCCTTATTGATGATTGGCGGAATATTAATATTAATATTCATTGAATACATTCCATTCTTTATTGGAGTTGGTCCTGGAGTTGACCTTATATTTAGTTCAACATTTGGTGGGCCATTTATGTCGCTGATGATTGTCTTTGTTCCTCAAGTATTAATATTTAGTGTATTATGTACATTTGCATATCGTAAAACTGGTAATGTATTTGTTGGTGCCATGACGGTTGCTGTTTTAGCATGTTGGATTATTACTGGTGGTTCGGCGATGTTATAATGATTGTAATCACATATAAAAGAATAATCACTTTAATAGAAAAATAAAATCTTGAAACCATATCTTAAAAACAATACGATTCTAGGTACAATGGGTAATAGCAAATGAATCATTTGCGATAAGAGGCAAAGCCTGGAGGGCTAGAAATGAAAACAAAAAAGATTTACGTATCAAAAAGCATTGTTTTAAGACATGAAATACATCCTGAAAGCTATGGCGAATCGCTTGTTGTTCTTGAAAATGGCATGTGGACTGATGTGTACACGGATGAAAATGGCTGCTTGTTCACATTAACAAATGATGAAAAACTGATTAAATATTTAAAAGTGAACCAAAAGCTAGATGAAAAGATGGTTTTTTATCATGAACGAATTAAGGTTCAATCTGTAACGAATGATGACCATCAGCTACTAAATGAATGGATGAGACAATCGTTATTCTATCGCTACGATCTAGTAAAAGATAGTCAAGAAATAGTTAGAAGACTTATTTCTCAATCACAAACAATCAACTCACAGGTATTCATCGTTTCTAATAAAGCGAAATTTGCTATGATCAGATACATTATAATAGAGACAATTGCCATCGTTCATTTTGAAAAATATAACCAAGAAGCCATTACAAAAGAAGATATCAATTCATCTATTGTATGGATAATCGAGTATTTAAAAGAACATCATTTACTTACGAACATCCTTTTTATGGCAATGGAGTATGATTGGATATTAAATGAAGTTTATTTAAAATTGGGATTTATCAGAAATAATATTCCTAATGTGCATTATGGTTTAAATGGTATTTATATAGAATATACTTATGAGTACACATTATAATAAAAAATGGTTTAATACAATTTTATTGTTTGTATTAAACTTTTTTTACCCTTAGGAGATGTTTAAAATTGAACGATATTGACATAGATACTAATTGTTAGGGATATGAATTTGTTTTTCTTATAAAACGGTAATAGATAGGGGTTTTGATTATTTCATATTTATGTTATATTGAGATTCATATAATGTTAAGGAGGCAAAAGCAATGAAAAAAATAGTTTTTTTGTTTCTGGGATTGATTCTTTTATTAAGTGCTTGTCGTAGCACACATACTGTCAATATTACATATCAAACTAATGATGGTAATGTAATACCTATGATAAATATTAATTCTGCTTCTCCTCAATGGAATCCAACAATTCCTCTCAGAGAAGGGTATCTTTTTGTTCACTATTGTATAGATGAAAGTTTGAGTACTCCCTACACACCAGAAGCACTATTAAACAATAAAAGCCTTACTCTTTATGCCCGTTGGCTAGAAGCAGATAACGAGACTGAGGTGATTGTAAGTTTTGTTACTTCAGGTGGCACGTATATATCAAGTCAACTCATCTTAAAGGGGACTATTATCAATGAACCAACCTCTCCTTCAATGGGTAAATTTGCATTTTCACATTGGACATATTATGATGTTTTTGAAGGAAAAGAAGAGATTTTTGATTTTGCTAAGCCAATCAATGATCATACAACACTTTATGCACAATATGAGTAAAAATCTATTATGGATGGTTTTATTCTTTTTAAAGGTATCAAAAGTTAGATGTAAAGGCCAGAGTATTTGTCTGATTTTTTATTTTAATCTATTTTTGGATAGACCTTGAAGACGCTTTTGTGCTGTGCTAGAATAAAATTAATTTATATTATAGGAGTAGAATATGGAAAAATACTTTATTTTAAGTACGATTATAATTTCAGCTGTTGCCTTTGTATTTGTTTTTTGGTTATATTTATGGGTATCAAACCAGCCTTCAAGCAATCAAAAAGTTGCTATTATTGGTGAAATGATTCGTAAGGAGGACAATATTTTCTTAAAGAAAGAATATATTGTTCTGGCTAAGTTTACTGGCATTGTTGCGATTTTAATGTTTGTTTTTCTACTGGAACCAATATAGAAAGGCAATATTTTAGGTAATCTAACAATGCTAATTGCTTATGTATTTGGAACTTGTCTTAGTGGTCTTGCTAGTAAGGTTGGAATTTAAGTAGCAACTATTACCAACATAACGACCGCTGAAGCAGCGTAACAGGGATTCAGACCAAGTTTTTAAGTGAGTTTCGAGGTAACGCTGTCATGGAAATGGCTGTTGCTAGAGCATCACTCTTGGTAATTGCGCTGGTATTTTAATAACTAAAAAGGGGTGACTTTAATATTTTAATAAAGTCTTTTTTTATTTAAATGTAAAAAAAAGGAAGAAATAAAAAAAAATATATTCATCTTTTTTTAATAGTGATATAATAATTTTGTATTAGCACATTTTTTAATCTAATAAAAAGTTGAGGGGTTAACTAATTATGAATTTCAAAAAAAAATTTAAGTACAGATTTGATCAGTTATTATCAAAGGGGACGATTTCCCTTGTATTCGCTTTATTCACAGTTACGTTTGTTGCGGTAGTTCTTATCGGCCTAGTTGCATATTGGATAACAAAAAGTCCTGATTCTGCTCTTAGTATGATTTGGGCTAGTTTTATGAAGACATTGGATCCAGGTAATCTAGCCGGTGAAGAGGGAACATTTTTTTACATTTTTTTAATGACAATAGCTACAATAGTTGGAATATTTATCACTAGTATTTTAATTAGTATTATTTCAAGTGGATTTCAAACAAAACTTGAAAATCTTCAGCGGGGAACTTCACAAATTATCGAAAAAAACCATACTTTAATTTTGGGATGGAATGATAATGTTCCCATTATTGTTTCGCAACTAATCGAAGCAAATAAAAGTGTAAAGCATCCTAAAATTGCTATTTTGTCAGAACAAGATATGATGGAAACCTATAATGCGCTAAAACAACTTGTGAAAAGTTTCCACAATACGAAAATAATCATTAGAACAGGTTCTCTTTTTGACAAAAGCAGCTTAGAAACATGTGCGATTGATAGCGCACGTTCGGTAATTATTAGTGATATTGATGACGCTAAGATAGTAAAAACATTATTAGCGATTAAACAAACATCATTTTTCAGTGATACGAAAACGGGACATGTAACAGCTATCTTTACAAATCAAAAGACAATGAGGCTTGCTCAAGAGATGTGTGGAGAAAAACTAGTAGCGCTCCATCTAACTGATTCAACAAATCGCATTATGGCACAAACATGTTTACAACCAGGACTTTCATTGGTGTATCAAGAACTGTTTGATTTTTGTGGTAATGAATTTTATTTTTATAAAAACAGTCAATTGGTTGGTAAAACAGTAGTAGAAGCTATCAATATGTTTAATGATTCTATTCTGATAGGGGTTCATAAGAATAAAAAAACGATAATTAATCCTGATAAAGACATGGTTATTTCTGAAGAAGATGAAATAATTATCATCTCTGAGGATGAAGATAAAATCTTTTTAAATGGTAATCAAAAAATGCAGTATGAAGATAAAATGGTTTTAACACCGCATATTAAAACAAGACCTTTACGAAATATTTTATCAATCGGTTATAACTGTGATACGTTTAGAGTAATTGCAGAATTGTTCCCATATGTTCAAAAAGGAACACATGTAAAATTTTTGGTTCCCCAAGATTTGAACGAGAGATTATTTAAGGAAATAACGAATCAAGATTTAATAGAATATGATGTTGTTCAAGGAGTAACTTACGAACGAGAAACGTTAGAAGCAATTGACTATACGAATATAGATACAATCATAGTATTTGCTAATAGTCATGATAATGGTGAGAGATCAGATTCAGAAACATTATTAACCGTTTTAAATCTAAAGCAAATTGAAAAAGAAAGAAAGTTTAAAGCATCCATCATTATTGAAATTGAGAAAAACGAGAATGAGTTTATTTTGAAATATGCTAGTGTTGATGATTTTATAATCAGTAATGTTTTAGCAAATAAGATGTTATGTCAAATTTCAGAAAATAAACATTTACGAGAAGTTTATCAAGAATTGCTTGGCGATGAAGGTTCAGAGATATATTTAAAGCATGTTGAAGATTATGTCATTTTGAATGAAGAAGTGGACTTTTATACTGTTTCAAAGAGTGCGGTACTAAAAAATGAAATAGCTATAGGCTACAAAAAGAAATCATTATCTGAAAATGGTGGAATTGTTATTAATCCCAAAAAAGATGAAAAAATCCTATTCTCACATGGAGATTGCATTATTTTAATTGCAATAGACTAGAAACAATTTTTGTATTTTTGTTGCTAATTAAATTAACACGAAGCAAAAAAATTGATATTAATAATAAAAGGAGCAAAGAGCTCCTTTTATTGTTATGTGAGAAATAGGTA